>BCSF01000361.1_pt1 | contig 18754 bp, 16 predicted proteins | sample 1016431 | NCBI WGS metagenome assembly BCSF01 (sample SAMD00045685;SAMD00045686;SAMD00045687;SAMD00045688;SAMD00045689;SAMD00045690;SAMD00045691;SAMD00045692;SAMD00045684;SAMD00045690;SAMD00045691;SAMD00045692;SAMD00045684;SAMD00045685;SAMD00045686;SAMD00045687;SAMD00045688;SAMD00045689, study...
TAGACGCTTCACGTTCGATGAGGTCTTCATGGTCAAATCTATCCGGGTCAGTTACGCTCCACGGATCGGCACCGTTGTCGATGTCTTCCTGGAGCTGGGGAGCGATGAGTCCTTCGTAGCTCGATAGTTTACGAGGTACACGAGCAGGCCATACAAAGGGGCGGTAGTTACGTTCTGCAAGTTTACGGTAGATAGTAAAAACAGTTTGGGGAGTACCAAGGTACATAATCCTACTATCCTCCTTTGGTGTAAGGATAGATTCTGCCTCAGTACAGAGTTGTAGAAGTTTCTCCCTCATCAGCTCAGTCATGCTGTTTCCGGGAACCTCAATATCGTCCAGGATCATCAAATCTGCACGGCTACCCGTGAGCTGACCGGTGATACCAACAGACTTAACTGAGGGGGCTTGGTGGGGTGGGCACTTAATATCAAAAGAAATACGAGACCACCGAGCCGAATCATCGCTAGGTTGCATATGATTCAGCCAGGGAGTCTCGATAATCAACTTCTGAAGAAAGATAGACATGTTGTCTGCACGCTCTTTAGAAGCGGAGATAATCATGATCTTCTTTTCGTTGTCTTTGAACAGCGTCCAAAGCACAAAAGCGCCAGTAATCCAAGATTTACCAACCCCACGAAACGCCTGAATCTGTAGACGTTTCGGTCCGTACTGTAGGTAGTCCGCAATAGCGTACTGAGCACGGGTAGGGGATGGTAGATCTAGTTGAGCCCACAAAGCCTGCAAAAATAGTTTGAAGTCGTCTTTAAGCAGGTCTAGGGTGTTCATAAATTAGTTAGCTGGGATCATATCAGACAGACGCATTAAACCGTTAAGAGCCTTGCCTGGAAGTTGGTTTATCATTTCCTGTAACGGGAAGACTTGGCGTTCAACATCTTTAACTTGTTTTGCAGCTTCGATTGCTTTTTTATCAAGTTTACCACGTACTGCAGCAGCAGCAAGACCGGTACCCATAGACACAGGACCAGCAATCGGCGCAGCAGGTGTTAAACTGGCTAAACCGGTAACAGCAGAAGTACCTTCTAAAGCTGTTGCTAGTTCTTCACGGCGACTCATAGGTTGTTGAGCTTGTTCAAATGCCGCTTTGGCAGAACCAGCATCAAGTGCAACTTGACCCGCAGTCATTAAACCTTTAATTTGTCCAGGTAAAAAGGGTGTTAAAGCAAGTGCACCATTTCTAGGACGCAAAAGGCTGCCATAACTTTGGATAATCAGATCACGCACATTAGGACTACGTGCAATCTTTTGCATTGACGCAATTTCTTCCGCTGTGTTAGTTGCTTGGTAAGCTTTTTCTAATCCAGGGATTTTTCTAACTGCTTCCACTCGGGGAGCATCAGTTGCAATACCTACTTTAACGTCTTCTAGTTGAGGTTCAATTAACCTCGCAAGTGCTTCAGTAAGGGCATCTTCGTCCGCTGTTTCAGCAGCAGTCAGTGTTCTTGAATAACCTCTAGTACCTTGCCTATGAGCTGTAGTAGATGGATCAGGGTTTTTACCAATACCAGACTCTAGCTCAGCACCTTTTTGAGTTAAATCAGATTTGTGTGCAAAATTAGATAAAGCAGTATCGCCACGAACAACACCGCCAGGTCCAGTAGCTTGAGAAAATTTCAAACCAAACCTGTCTTCTAGCCGTCTAATTGCACCACGTACTACATCACCAGAAACTTTTTTACTAAAATCACCGCCAGTACGTTGTTGTACTAAGTGGTGAATAGTATCTTCATTAAGAAGTTCAAAAGCCCTCATTACGCTGTTTTCAACGTTTCTGATACGCTTCATCAATTCTTTTGGACCCAGGTTAGCTGAAAGGACTTCTTCCATGATGTCGCCATAAGCCTCATGGTTAAAATCCAAATTACTAATAGCTTTGTCTAAGCGTTTTTTATCGCTTTTACCAAAACCAGGGGGTAAAATTTTTGCTTCATAAGCAGCCTGGACTTCCAGAAGCATTTTTCTAGCTAAATCGTGTAACTGAGCTAGTTCTTTATCCATTACTTAATATGTGATAAAATAAGTTTTTCTCTTGGAGTTTGTCCAAAAGTCTGTCTCATCCACGTGAGCCAGTTATTCGTTCCTTTGTTCTGATTACATTTCCTGCAGGATGGAACCAAATTTCTTGTTGTCGTTTCTCCTCCATAAAAACGAGGTACAACATGATCAAGAGTAAGTTCGTGTAATTCATAATGTTCTCCACAATAGACACATTGACAGTTGAAGTGTTCCTTGATGGCTTGACGCCATAACCGTTTCGCTTCAGGGCTAGTCATGGTTATTAGATTTTGCAGGTAGTGATCAGGACTGGGGAGTAGCGGTGTCATGCGTAACGTGAGCGTTTACCGTGACCATTAGCGGCACGGTTTTTACCTTGAATCATTAAGCGTGTTTTACCACCTTTGGAGTGGGAGACATCTTTACCGTCTCCGTTGCCGTAGGTGCCAAGTTCACGATTCTTTTTGTTCAACGCTGCACGTTTGCTTTTTTGTTTTTCGGTACCATCATACTTTTTCTGGTATGATTTGTAGTTACCGTTAGCGTACTTAGGACCGCTGTAGCTAGACTTTCGAGCCATACAATCTCCGCTGTACTAGTTCTGGATCAATAGTAGGCAAGACACTTGCCAGTTTGTCTAGTTGGTTACCCTCAAGGGCAACACCACTAATGTCGTTTTTGGCGAGCCAGTCACACGCAGCTTTAAGATCTTGCGTGGTGGCTTCACCGGATTTGATACGATTGAGGAACTCAGTAGTCACGAGATTGTGAAGCTCGTTAAACTGGTCCTCAGTAGCCTTTTTCTTCATTTGTCAAAGACACAATAGGTACAATGTCGTGACACAATACCTCTACCCGAGATCCAGGACGGAAAGTAAATCCAGCCTTCATAATCTCAGTACATTTCAAAGCTCTCACAAGCTCATAGTCCAGCCGTAGCTTTTCCTCGTGGCGTTTAGCAATAGCTTTACACTGCTCAATCATTCCACCGTCCAAAGGAACGGAGAAGTTAAGCTGTGCACCATAGTTATTGTTGCGGGTGTAGCCTTGAGGCAACGTATCGTTCCCCATGTAAAACGGGGAGAACGTCATCGTTGTACCGTTACAAGAATTACCCCCAGTAAACTGCTGTCTACTAGGGGCACCATTGTTCTGAAATTGTACAGCTTGATTCGTTACGTTACCTGTAGCAGCCGCAATAGGCGATGCATTGTTGCTAACTGTCGGTTCTTCTGCTTTAACCGGAGTTACTGCGAGAAGACAGAAAGCGAGGTAGTAGTAGAGGTAGTTTCGATGTCGCGGGTGATGTCGATTGTTTCGATGATTCCCGCTGCTCGTGTCACAGTCTCCAGTTGAAACTGTTCGCCAGCTGTGGTCACCGACCAAGTAGTTGAGGAATCGGTGATGTCCCCACTTGGGGTTACGTTTGTTCCAGACCATGATGAGTATGCACCACCATAAACCTCAGTTGCAATGGTCTCAGTGATGGTTTGTGTGGTGGTAGTAGTGGATTGCATTGACCCCTGGGTAAACTGAGGGGTAACAGTTTGAGCTGCTGCAGGGGATGCCAGCAACAGCAGTAGAAGTAGTTTCTTCATTTAGGTGGCTCCGAAGTAGATTTTTTGGTGTCCATCCGACTAATCCCGTAAGAAGCTAGAGTGCCGCTAAGCAAACTAGCCACAAAAGTGGGATCCATCTTCTGCAGCATTCCCATGTAGGAAGCTGTCAGAACACCAGCACTCCACACGAGCACAAGTGCCTTAACGATTTCACTAAAGAACTCATTCAGGAAGCTCTTCGTTTTGTGCATGTTTCTGTTTCTTGGTTAGCAGTTTCTTGATAATTGGTTTCAAGACGCTAACTGTCCGTTTGAAAACTGCGGTAGCTGTAAGGGTGGCTGCAACCGAGACAGTAGCTGTCGTTGTAGCCGTAGCTAAGATCTCGTTACTCGGTAGCGGAACAGTAAGATCTGTACCCGGTATGTCAACGTAACGAACTTGAGAAGGTATTGGTGGTGGTTTGGGCGGCGGAGGAGTTACCGGTTTAGGTTTCGGCTTCTCCTCCTTTTTTTCTTCAGAGGGTGTAGTTCCCTTGACTCCCGGAGGTGGCCGAAGGTCGTTAGGAGGCACTACAAGCGGCTTGTACGAGGGTAAAGTAGCTCGTGGTACCTCCAGTACTGGACGTGGTAGTAGAGGGGCCTCAGGGAGCCGTAGAACCGGCAGTACCGGCGGGGCTCCCAAGTCCATCAGACGTACTCAGTAATGTAAACTTTGCCAGAACCACTCAGTGCTTTAACAGCAACACTGGAATTCGGCGGAACGTCAATCACAAGCCCTTCAGCCAGAAGCTTATCAAGGAAGTGATTGTCGTTATCGTTAGCAGTAACCTCTGCAGTCAACGTAAATGCAGTGTTCACAGTGCCGTGAGTTATAGTGACCACAGCACCGCTAGCAGTAGCGGTGAAATCTGCGCTAATAGTTGCATTAGCGTTAAGCGCATCACGGACACTAGCAGCCACATTAGTAAGCGTCGTTGCAGCGGTGTCACTTTGATCATCAGCAGTCACCTCATAAGTAAGCGAAGTGCCGTCAACCACAACAGTCAGCTGATCGCCAACTTCGTAGAAACCAGACAGAGTGACAGTACGGACTTCCGCAACACCAGCCGAAGCAGCAGTAGTAACTGCAACAGCTTCAGCGGGTGCGCCTTCAGCAACTTGAGCAGCACTACCGATACCGTAGAAGATGTCTTGAGTGTGTGCCTTCAACCGAATCCGGCGGCAATCATGCGAAAGATTGACGTTAACAGACGTAGTAGAGGTATCTACAACGTGAGCCTTGCTAGGGTATGTAGGATTGTAGTTGTACATTATTTGTTAGGAAAAAGACCGTTTTCAATAAAGTTAACGGCTTGGTCATCAACAGTGTTATCAGATTGCTCAGCCAGTTTGCGGAGCAGGTCAACAATCAATCGCTTCACTTTGTCGCTACCAAGGAACGACATCAGAACGGGACGGATAAGTGCAATCATTGTTCTAAAAGGGGTAAAGGTTTACGGTTTAGTAGGCCAAACCGGGTTAGCCGGATCAACGGTGTTAGCCGGTAGATCGCGGAGTGCCTGGCGGTAAGCGGTTTGCTCAGCCGTCATAGTGCGGTCGGAAGACGCCCACCAATCCGTTTGAGCCATCAATTCATCACGGGTTTTTCTCAAGCGTTCCCAGTTGATTTCAACTTGAGCAGCATCAACTAGCGCTTGGTCAATGGCAATAGGGTTGCCCTCAAAATCTAGTGCCTGTTCCTCATCGCAGTACCAAACCGTGCCTGAATAAGCACGCATAACAGCATCAATGTTCATGGTTCAATCTCGATAAGTTGAATGACGCTTGCTGTTCGATGGTAGGAATCATTGTTGGAATCATTACCACCTCGGTTAAAATATAAGGTTTGCTCCGTGCCTCCGTGTAAATCGTAAACCCTAAAATCGTATGTATGCGTACCAGAGCCAGGGTTGTCTTTATAGACAACAGAGTGATTCAAAGGACCATAGCCGATAACACCGTTTACGCTTGGCGCAAGAGTAGAGGCTAGGCGATTTCCGGTGCTGGTTCCCACGGCAATAGGCGTACCACCTCGGGTTAGCTGGATGTTAAACCTGGCGTAAGAACCGGTGTAGCAGTAATTCAACATTGCAACAATAAGAACATGCGAAGTGCTGCTTACTTTTGTGATGCTTTTTGAAAAACCACTAATAACTGTAGACGTGGCAGTTGCTGTCTGAGCAAAAGCAGTCGTGAGGTTGTGCGATTGAATTTGAAGAACTTTGCAAGGAAAATTTTGCGTACCCTCAGGGAAATTAAGAGCCATATCAGTTCACCTCCGAAAGATTAAATTTGTACTTCTTCCCGTTCCGCCGATTCAGCAGGAACAGGTCATCCTCGCCTTCCTGAATAGTCCAGGAACCCCAGGTGCCATCGACATCGTTAGAGCCGCCTTCGTTGCTGAGGTTGAGGTCGTTGGTGTAGACGTTGCGCCAGCGGTTACCGGTTTCGCCTAGGTCGTAGGTGTTGTTGGCGGCTGGAACCCAGTGACCGTTGTTATTCAGCGTTACACGCCTAGTGCTATTAGTGGCAAAATCAATACCGTTGGTTTGTGAGCTTGTAGCTTCAAGGTAAGGAGTGTTAGCGCGTGATCCAGTAAATGCAGTCCCGTCAGTACCTTCTACACCAATGTTGAAATAGTTGATAGCTCCATCTTGCCTGAAAGTAATCTTAGGAATATCGGTTTCATCAGTGTTGTCAGTGTCGGCATTCAGGACAAGACCCGCGTTACCCGTGCCTTGAATGGTAAGTGTAGTGTCATGACCAGCGTTGATGTTGACATTGCCATCAACGTCCAGCCCATCGCAATTCACCGTGCCGTCGAAGTAGGCGTTGCGCCACTGGTTAGTGGTGGTGCCTATGTCGTAGCTGTTGTTGAGATGAGGGTGGAGGTGGCCGTTGCCATCTATAACAACCCTGTCGGTATTTGCTGTACCAAACCGAATTTCAGCGGTTCGATCATTGTAGATATACAAATCGTCGGTGCCGTTAGTGATGTAACCAACACGCCCTTGAGTGGTACCGTCACTTTGCTGAAAGTTAATTGTATTAACTGCAGCATCTCCAGTGCTGTTGGTGTCTCTAAGGTTAAGTACACCGGCTCCAGATTGAATAGTTACGTCGCCATCACTTGTAATCCCATCACACGTCACCGTGCCGGTTACGTTGATGCCGGTAGAGGTGGTGGCTAGTTTTTGAGAGTTGTCGTGGTAAAGCTGAACACTGCCATCAGCGTTAAAGTTTGCCATACTCTCATTAGTGCCTGTCCTAATAAAAGTAGAGCTAGACTTGATATAAAGGTCACCAGTACCTAGGTCGCTAATAACGCTGTCGCTGCCGTTGTGGTAAATCTCTAGGTCGTTACCAGTACCAAACAGAGCCTTGGTTCCATCAGCAAACCCAAGGTTATTGCTCAGGCTACCGTCAACGTTACTAAGGTCAGCCTTAGCTAGCTCAGTACCACCAGCGGTAGTACCGTCATGGACGTGAAGTGAATCATTTGTAGTATTAACCGTTACCTCGCCTTCGGCACCGGTAAAAGTCGAATGTTGCGTGTCAGTACCACGCCGCAATTTAAGAAGTTTTGCCATTGTTAAATAGTACCGAAGTCAATTTGAAGGTTGTCGCCGCTAACTGTTCCAACCTCAGTAAGGTTGTTGTTGTTGCAATCAAGTGCTCCACCAAGTTCAGGCGTGGTGTCGTCTGCAATAGACGCAATACCTGCGGAAATAGCGTTCCAGGTAGTACCGTCGAAGAACTTAAGTGTATTAGCCGAAGTGTCATACCAAAGGTCACCAGCACCAACGTTTGAACCAGTAGGTGCCGAAGCACTGATGAAGTAAGTATCAGCAAAGCTGTTTACATCAGAGATGTTGGTTGCAACAGTGTTGACGTTACTAATAGAGCCAGCAACCGTGTTGATGTTAGTGATGTCATCAGCACAGGTATCCATGTTAGCCACGTTGGCAGTAGTAGCCAGCGTGTTCATGTCTGCGACAACATCAGTAGTACCCAGGATTGCCATGTCTGCCACAGCATCTGTAGTACCAAGAATTGCCATATCAGCAACTGCATCAGCCGTACCAAGACGACCAATTTCAGTAGCTTTACCAGCCACAGCAGTTACATCAGAGCTAATACCTGCAACCGTAGTGACGTTACTGGAGATACCAGCAACAGTCTGGATTGCATCCGTGGCATCCGTACCGTCTTCAATATCAGCAAGAGTACGAATATCTGCAATGTTGTCAGCACACGTCTCAAGCGCACCACCAGACTGAGCAGCAGTCAGAGCATCAGCAATAGAACCAAGATCCTCAAAGGATGCAAGGTCATCAGCAACGATTGCAATGTCTGCAAGAGTGGCGGCGTCAGGTGAAATGTTCTGATAAGTAGTACCGTTGTAAGCACGGATAACGTCAGACGTAGTGTTGTAGTACAGGTCACCCTCAACCAACGCACTACTGTCAGGGCGAGTAGTTGGGTTAGCAGATGCTACCTGATAAACATTAGCAAACGTATTGACGTTGTTAATGCTACCTGCAACAGTGTTAACAGAGGCAACGTTAGATGCAACAGTAGAAACCTCAGTTGCAAGCGGAGTTAGACGGTGGAACGCATAAGTATGCAGAGTAGAGGTAGTCTCCACAATGCAACCATAACCAGCAGCAAGGACAGTAGTACCACAGCCAGTAATCGTAACGGTGTTAGAGCCAGAGCCATTAGCAATGGTCACAGTACCGCTAGACGGAGTACGGCTAGTAGCAATCTCCTTAATGCTGATCAGAGTACCAGCACCATTATTGACATCGGGGTTTGCAGTTGGGAAGCTGGTTTCATCCGCAATAGGAACAAAACCGCCAACATCATCAACAAGGTCAATGATGCGAGCGTCAATAGCTGCAGTAGTAGCAACAAATGAATCACTACCGCTCCAGGTATCACCGCTAGAAATAGTCTCAGAGCTGTCCTGACGGAAGTAACGATCATCGAGTTGACCACCTTCCAGATCAGTTTCAAGAGCATCAACGTATGCCTTAGTAGCAGCATCTTGTGCACTAGTCGGGTCAGTAACGTTGACGATCTTGTGGCTGTTCATGTCCAGCGTATCGTCAATCTTTACATTGCCAGAGTCATTGACAATGCTCTTGTTATTGGTGTTAAGATTTGTCAGCAAAGTACCGACAGACAGTGCACCGTCAGGAATGTTGACGAAACCAGTCTGTTGATCAACACTAAAAGTATCACCCACACGGAACTTACCGTTGTGGTCAGTGATAGCTGCCCAGACTTTACCGTTGTTCAGTTCTTTAACCTGATGTGCTTCAATAGGAACACCATTAGGTTGAGTACCAGCACCAACAGTATAAGTACCAGTGGCGTTGTAAGGAAGTGCACGGTAGTCAGTACCAGCACCCACATACTCCATCGTGTGACCGCTAGAAGCAATCATCGAACGAAGAAAGAACGACACAGCTGCGTTGTCGGCAACAGCGCCGTTAAGACCAAGGTTTTCGGTACGATCGTTGGTATTGGGACGGCTAATTTCAACACGCCAACCACCAGTAATAGCGGTAGCACTCAGGATTGGATAAGTATTACCACCAACCTCAACAAGCATGTTGTCTGCAGGGCGGGTGGCATTACCAAACCAGCCACTAGCTGCAGTAACGTTGTCAATGTCAAACGTTGCACTACCGGAAGATGCAGCACCGTTTACCGTTGCAGTAAAGATTGCACTGGTAGAACGTCCAGAAGCAACCAACGAGAACCGACCGAAGTCAGTCGTCGAAGCAGCAAGGTTAGCCTGACCACCATTAAGACAACCAATGTGGAAGTGGTTGAAGAATGCATAGGAGCTAGTAATCTGAGCGTAACCATTGTTGGTCACAAAGATACCAGGACCATCCAAAGCCACGTGCGTGTAGCTATCAGCCACCATCGAACGCAGAGGAGAGTCATCATGAACGGTATCACCGTTGACTAGCAGACCACCACCAGTAGGTGCAGAGTCAAGGTCACCAGCCTGACCTCTATCGGAATCACCCGTGTAGAAGTCCAGAGCATCGTTATCAATCTCCGAGTCAGAGAAGTTAGTACAATTCTGAATATAAGGAGATTTGAAGATCTTAGCATTAGGAAGGAACGACACGTTCCAGCCTTGAGTAGGAGGTAGACCATACTCAGAGTCAGTCCACAACGATCCAGTGTCACCACGAGTACCGCTAGCCTTCATACCGGTAAACGTCATGTTTGCCAGGTACGAACCACTATTTACACGGAACAGGCTACCAGTTTCAGTAGCTTCAGTCGGGTGAATAATAACGTTACGGACAGACGCACCAATGATAGAGACATCAGTTTTTTCAATGTCCAGAGGTGCAGCCTCTTTGTAGATACCAGGAGCAACTAGAATGGTGCTACCGTTTCCGAACGTAGAGTCGGAGTTGATAGCAGCCAGGGCAGACTTAATGGTTTTCTTAGGAGTACTAATACGGTGACCATTGTTGTTGTCATCGCCATTGGTGGCGTCAACATAGATAACCTGATCAAGACGAGTGAAAGCACCACCAGAAGTGATAGCTTCCCACTCAGAACCAGTCCAGACATAGACGGTTTTATCTTCATCATTTTGATACCAAGTTTTACCGTTCTCCCAGTCGGAACCCGAAGGGGTAGCGGTTTGAACAAGGGTGTCGAAACGACGTGCTGCAGCTAGTGCAGTGAAGACGTTAGTATCTGCTGCTGCAGGAGAACCTGCGTTCTGCTCAGCTTGGGTAATAGTTTCACCATCTTTATCCCAGAACCGATCATCCAACGCTGCAGTAGTAGCAATCTTGGTGTCATCGCTGACCCAAGTGTTACCATCATACAGAGTGTTGTCAAAACGATCCCAGTAATATTCTTCTAGGTAGCTCTGAACATCTTCAGGCACACCAGGGCAATTAGCCTCCTGAATAGCATAACGAAGCTGTTCAAAGTTATTGTTCAAGTCATCCGAACGAATGGCAGAGCCAGGGTTGAACAGCGCCCGGATGTCATCAAGATTAGTAATCCGACGAATCTTAACGTTGTCAACCGTAGGCTCACCAGGATCGGTAGGGGTGGTAGGAGAAGGCGGAGCAGTGCTAGTAAACTCTACAATAGTAGGGTTGGCATCTGTAACCCGCCAAGGATAGGTACCATCAGTCGTGAGCTTTTCGTCCCATTCTTTAGTTGTAGCGTTCCAGAAATAAACGTGGATCTCAGATTTGAAAATGTACGGGAAGTCAAATGAGAACTGTGTCTTAGTCCCATTACCCGCTTGAATTGTTTGTACGTCAGTACACGACATAATTAGTTAAAGTGTAAGTTTACTTACGAATTGACAGGGTGGGATCAATATCAGGCATAATGCCCATTTGAGCACGTGTTTCAACAGTTTTAGCTGCCAAGATCCGAGCTTCAATAGCTAAACGCATATCACTATTCAGTTCATTATATGCCTGTTGTTCTGCATCTCTCAGTGCAATGCCTAACATATAATGGATGTTATCGTAATGTTTGAGTGGAAGTTGTTTAGAATCCACACCACGGCGGCGGGCTTCTTTTAACTCTTGGATAGTATTACGAGCTTGTGCAGTGTTCATAATAGAACGCACACGCTTTTTAAAATACTCTTGCTCACCCATCAACCTAAACAACTCTGAACGTTCTGTGTTCTCCAGTTCCACGCCATCACGTTTCTTAAAGCTAGTGGATAGACTAAATTCAATCTGATCCAAAAACTTTTCTTCAGGCAGCTGTTCAGGGTGAATTTTAATAGGAGATACAACGTTAACAAGACGTTGGAACAAAGTGTACTTATTAGGGATTTTACCACTAATGGGGTTATAGATGTAAGGAAGACGGTTAGCAGGGTCGAACATGCCAACCAACTGGTTACGGTTAGCGATTTGAGAAAGAATACCTTCTTCAACAAGTTTCAAACCACCGTCCAAAGTACGTCCCATTTCATTCCTAAGACCAGACAAAGGTCCAAGAGAGTTAAGTTGACCTGCAGCAAACCTGTCAAAGGCAAACTTATTACCCGAAAGCACTTCAACCAAAGGTTGTAGGGATGAGGTGAGACCTTGGTCAGTCAAAGAAGCTCCAAGAATAAAAGCAAGTTTTTCAAATTGGTTTTCCGTGTATGCCTCACCCAGCATGTCAAAGTTATCAGCAGTGTTGACAACCATCGCCAGCCAGTTAGCTAAACCAGGACCAAGAATCTTTTCGTACTCTAGCCTTACAGGACCAACAGTAATGGTACGACGCTGCCAATCAGTGTTCTGTTCACGAGAACGTTGAGCAGCACGATCATAAAGACCGTCACCAGTAATATTAAGTTTACCAGTCACCAACCCACTAAGAACAGTACCAGTCACAAATGTGCCAATAGCTTTCTTACCAAGAGTTTTATTTTTAAGGTCAATGATAGTGTCAAGCTTTAGACTTTCATCCATTTGACTAACATTAAACCCTCTGCTAGTCAGGATATTATCCATCAGCTCAGGGTTAGTTGCAAAGTCAGAAACAGAAGTAAAAGCAAGTTCGTTTACATCTTTCTGGAAACTCTTGAGCGGCAAGGGGGCGTAGTCATCAAACTGTTTTACCACGTTTGCCATAATGGTAGGGAACAGCAAGAACATCCTAGCTGCAGGTACATGACGCAGAAACTCGTCCATACTTTTCACCAAATTGGTGTCAAGGTTCAAGGCAATTTCAGCGTTATTGTACTTGACAGCTTCATCTACAATAAGACCATTGCTATCAAACATGCTGTTGTATTCAGCATCAGCAAGTTTCTTAATTGCAGAAGGAGTAGCTTCTTCACCCAAACGCTTAAGCTCACTCATAGCACGGAAACGTGCGTGAGCATTAGCCAAGGTTGCGTTAGTCCAGCCGTCAAAACCAGTAAATGCATTAGGAATCAAACGGAACACAGGATCCGATTCCATATGCTTCAAAGTTTCATACTGATTGATGAGATAAGTCAAACCATGATTACCTTGGTCAGCTTGTTCCTGAGCAATCTTTTTGTAGGCGTTAAGCTTTTCTTCCTGCTTGACAACCATATCAAGACGAGTTTGACTCTTGACAGCATTAGGATTCTGAGATGCCTTCATGAACATCTTACCTGCATAAGGCAGTGCTTTTCGTTGAGTATCAACAATAGAACTGTATGCCATCCAACCACGTTGAACAGAGTCCATATCACGACGCAACAAAGCGCCTGCAAAGTAAGCAGTAGGTTCAGCAATAGTACCACCAAGGTTACCGTACAAAGCTGATAAACCAGTACCAACCGAAGATAGCATGGAGTTAAACCAGTTACCACGTACAGCCTGTGCAAGGATGTTAGGAGCATCAGGATCACGGTCGATCAACGGACGCCAACGGGTAAAGGAATTAAGGATGTCTTCGTTGAGTTTAGAGATGCTGTTAATCTTACCATCAGTAAGTTCATACAACTCCATCAGAGCTTCAGCAGTCTTAGGATGGTTGTTACGAAGATAGTCTAGGTTTTCACCAAATACTTCAATCTCACGTTGAATACCATTAAGCACTCCAGGCAGCTCATCATCAACAGCTTGTGCAGGAGGAGGAGTCTGTCCTTTAGATAACAAACGTTGGAACAGGTTCTTAGTAGAACGTTTCTTATTAGCGTAATAACGGGTGACGCCTTGAAGTTTCATCAAGAACATCAAATTCTCTTTCAAACGCTCTTGAGCGCCTGCAACAGAACGTGAACCAGCGTTAATACGAATACCTTCAGCAAGGTCAGCCACTTGACCAGACAAAGAAGTAGCAAGGTAGGATTGAGTTCTAGCAATATCCATGCCAGTCATCTCACCACTCATTACACCCATTGCACGGAACAGGCTTTCATAACCTTCTTCGGCAACATACTCAACACCTTCTTTGGTTTTAACAATAAAAGGTGAGAGAGTTTCCCGAAGTTCTTTCACAGTCATCGACGGGTCAAACAACTCAACGGCGAGATTCTCACCTTGTTTGACAACATCATCAAACTTGATAGACCAGTTAGCGGCTTCCATACCGTAGTCATCGGCATCCTTAAGCTGCCTAGCAAGACCTAGAACAACCTCTTCGGAAGCATTAGGACTACTGACACCATATTTGATCGCGGGAGGGCTTGCAACCGATCCTAGGCGTCCATAAACAGTATCATAGTTTTTAGCAATACGGACAGCATCAAGGCTAGCACCGACAATACCAAAATCATCAACAGTACGTTGACCAAGTTCATTCCAATCAAACAAATCATGCACACCTTTCAGTGCAACATCCATGTCAGGATTAGTAGAAAGGTTGTATGCACCAAGTTCATCAAGAGAGTCCTCCTGTTTCAGCGCATACTTAGTAAGCTCATCAGTATCATCAACAGCAGGTGCTGCAGCTTGAACCCAAGCTTTTGCTTTAGGTGTGTTACCTACAACACGGGGAGCGTTAGTAAAGACATCTCTGACTTCTCCTAGTGCTGAACCAAGTTTACCAGCAAACCCTACAAATGGAATAATAAAACCAGTTGCAAGGTCTTCGTTGATATTCTTTTGACGCTTAAGGTCAGGACTGTCACTATCAAGTGTTGCCCAGTTATCAGGAATGAAGTCCCATTGAGGAGGTAGTGCTTTTTTAATACTACCCATCATGTTATCATCGGTTTCGTAGTTAGTACTAACAGCACCAACTGCGGCACCAGCGCCTGCTTCAACTCCTCGTGCACCGAGAAATTTCATAAAAGCAGTATTACCGAGACTCCAACCAACACGAGTTTGAGCGGCGGCAGCTGCTCTCATCCCAATGCCTTGAAGACCCATCATAGGTCCGACAACAGAAGAGATTTGTCTAGCAGCTTCTGCTACACCATATTCGTATTTAGTAATTTTAGGAATTTGTGCACTTTTAGGCAGAACCTTATTAACAAGGTCTGTAGCAAAATCTAGAAAACCTACAGGAACTGCAGTGACAAGTTCAGCGGTAGTCTTAGGGTCTTCAGCAATTGCTTCCAGTTCCCCACCAATACCACCACCAAGTTGTCTCCTGTTCCATTCTTGACGACTCATACCTTGAGCCGCATAGTAGGAATAATCGAGTCTAGGATCAAAGGGCTCTTCCGTAGAAGTAGCGGGAGCTTGTTGTTGCGGTTGTGTCCCTCCCGTAGGAGGCTGTTCTACTGGAAGAGAAGGAGTAGCGGCAGCTTGTTCAGCAGCTTGAAGCTCTGACTCGCGTACCATCTGCTCCATTTGCTCAGCTTTAACCCGGCTCTGAATCTCTTGCATAGATTCTTCAGAGCGCAGGTTAGCTGTCTCTTCTTCAGTTAGAACATAATCCGCTTCAAGATCTCCAAAGCTTAGATTACTCATTAGTTGTTAATTGTTTGTTTTACTGACCAAAAACGTAGTGACCACCATGTCCGGTGTACCCAGGTTCAGGTGCCCAACCAGCTTGTGCTGCCAGTCTAGGGTTGGCTTTTAACCACTTTAAAGATTCTCCGTGAATATCCATAGCTCTTCCACTACCTTCTTTGTGGTAGCTAGTTGCTGATCCACCAACTTTTACATTATGGGCATGGCTGCGTTGTGAGCTAGTAATATCAGATGCTTTGACTCTACCGCCCGAAAGTTGTTGCAGCAGTTGGAATCCTTCTAAAACACTTTGATCACCAAAAACCACTGGTCTACCGTAAGAATCATTTAAACCTTCTACAGTAATACCTGTACCAGTGACAGGAGTAGTAGTTCTAAAGGAAGGTCGAAGAGTGTTTGGATTTAAAAGTTGAGCCCTATCAATTTGAGCAGCGCCCCTACGAACACTCATTGGGGTCGCGTTATCACCAAAGAACAGTGCTCTAGTTTCTGGGCGGGCATCGTTAACTGCTTGCAAACTTGGATCAAGTGTCAAGGGGATGATTTTATTCTGAGAATAATTGTTATTAGTAGCGATAGCAGTGTTGACTACTTCAATCGGACTAATCTTAAGTAGTTCAGAAGCTAACAAAATTTCTGGAGTAAACACAAGCGTTTGTCCTGTACGGTTTGCCTCTGAAATTTTACGGAGTTGCATCTCTGAACCCACAATTCCAGGAGAATCCAAAGCGCTAACACCGACGGCTCCGATAGTATCTCTAAGTGTTTCTAGAGCACGATCCTTCTGAGCTGCGGATTGAGCACGTAAGGAGTTAATTTGGGTAAAGATTTTCCTGTTATTCGGACCGGATTCACTGTGATAGCGAGTTCCTGGAACGTTTGCCTTAGCGTCCGCAATGTCTTTTTTTAAGCGCTCCCGTGCAACAATAAGTGCTCTCGCTGTATCACCATTGTTATCACGTAAAGCAGCTTCATAATCATCAGCAAAGTTTTTTTGCATTACAAGATTGAGTTCTTCAGCTTCAACGCTTGCAGCGCCTTCAAGTGAATCACCCATGATCTGTTTTGCACCACTTTTAATTGATTTAAAAGTTTTTTCGTAATCGTCACCGTACTTTCTAATTTTAGTAGCGGTGATGTACTCAGTTTGAACTTCAGCACGGAGATTAGGATCAGCAATGCTGTAGACATCGCCTTGAGTAGCGAGACCAGAACGAATCTTTTGCCGAACAAGATTTGCTTTACGTTCAGATTCAGATCTGTTTTCCTGTATAACTTGGCGTTCAAGGTTAATAAGAGCTTGAGCAACAGCTCCATGTTTACGCATACTTTCAGCTTTAGCTGTTGCAAAGATGCTGAGATCGTCTTGAGGTCCAGCTGCTTCAAGTTGTTGTAGAAGAGCAGGCTCTAAATCACGGAAAGCTTTAGTAGCGTTCATTTCTTTGTTTGACTCTTCTGCACGTACAGCAGAGTTAAAACCTTGAACTCTAGTAGACTTTGCCTTTTCCAAACGGTCTGCCCAACGTACACCCCAGGCTTCACCATTAGGACCAATCCTAGCAGCAGCGACACCTTCTAGGTCGTATGGGAATGTACCGTCAGCATTAACTTCAGATAGTGTCTCTTGGAGAATGTTGTGAGCACCCTCAAATCCAAACAGACTTTGAAGAGTTTGGAAGTTTCGTTCTACAATACCTTGTGCGTCAGCACTGTCCTTAGCATTACGGAGTTGGAAACGGAAAGTCTGTAAAGTATCTTGTTTGTTGTCTTCATGCTCTAATCTACCTGCATTATCCACAAGAGATTGAGTGACTTTAAAGACATCATCAAGATAACCAGTTTCCTGTTTTAACGCAGTAATCTGACCAGAGATTCCGTTAATAGCTTCGTATTCTGCATAAGCTTCACTAGCTAGTTTCTGAGCTAATGCTCTGTTACGTGAAGCCTCAGGGTTGTCAATCAGTTTCTGGTTAAGGAAACCACGCCAACCTTTACCAATGTGCTTCAACAGCGAAGCTTTGGATTGATAACCAAGTTCGTTCAGCTGTTTAAGAGCGTTGTCAGCATCAATGGGATCAGCACCCATTTCACGAGCTTGAGCAATTTTAATCTTGCTATCAACCTCTTCAATGTGTGATTCGTACTTGAGTGCTTTGAGCGCCTTAACAGCAGGGTGGTTATCACCCATCATCATGATCTCAGCTGCAGTAGCAGCATCCTTCTGTTTAAAGCGTTCTACTTCAATCTCTTTAAGTTTTTTAGAAGCAGTTAAACTAAAATCTGAAACAGTACTGTAAAACTGTTGTGTTGTTTTAGTCCTCGTTTCATACTCTTGAAGAGCACGGGCAGATAGATCCTGCTGAGCTTTAAGCTGATTCTGAATATTTTGATCTTGAATTTGTTTATTTATTCCAGACTGTTGAGCTTCAATCTGAGCATTCTCCTTCATCGCATTAGCGATTTCGTTACGATTAGAGATTACAGCATCTCGCTCATCACGAAGAGCACCGATAATCCTGTCAGAATATTCCTGGAGACGGCTTACATTCTTTTCAGATACTTGCTCAGGACTAAATCCAGTCGGTTGAATTGATCGTTTAAATTTAGCCATAATCAGAGTACGTTCCCCCGAGATAGTCACCTAAATAATTTTGAGTGTTATACGAGGTCCGTTGTGTAAAATCAGGACCTTTATTAGGACTACTCCAATCAATGCTAGCCAAGCTGCTAGCAGCACTACTAAACCCTTGAATCAAAGGCATCATAGTACTTTGCTGTGCAGCAGGAGCAGCCATACCAGGCAGAATCTTCATCGGCTCTAGCCAAGTAGGTTCAGGAGGACGAGTAGGTGCAGGAATGTCAGGCAGACGTTCAGGCATCAACATACGTGCAGCATCCACACGGGCATCAGCAGCATAACGACCTAAGGTAATATCAAACATCCGAAGATTGGATGCATTTACTTCCCCAGTAATACTTGCATCAAGTACTGCTAAATCTCTGCCAATTTGAGCATCAGTGGATTGCACTCGTTTTGTCATTGAACCGCCAGCTTGTCCAAGACGAGCTTTACCTTGGGCTTGCAGCTGAGCAACTAATAGGTCTTGTCGTTGAAACGAATCTTCTACAAAAGCATCATTAAGAGCCAGCTGCTCCCGAGATTTAGCTTGGCGCTCCCCGACTCTATTAAAGGTTAATTGCTTCTGAGAGTTCTCAACGTTCATTAAGAACTTTTGAGCATCCACCTTTTCCTGCAAGGTCCGCAGGGTCATATCATACTGCCATTTTTTAACAGCAGTTTGAAAATTGTAATCAGCTTGTTTACGATAATTCTCTTTATCGACTTCAAACTTTCTTTGATTGTACTCGTTTTGAAGTTTGGCTTGTTCGTTCAGAAGCTCTTGTTGTCTGCGTTGAGCATCAGCAGCAGCAGCGTTCTGATCGCTAGCCTGCTTGGAGCCCATGATGCCGCCAAGAATTGACGTACCACCACCAATAAGCGCAGCTGCTACAGCCGGAGCGATAACAATGTTCATCTCCAAACCAGACTGAGCCAGCTGATCTTTTAGGAGACTATTGTTTTTTTGATTAAATTCAAACATTACGCCCTCCTATAGAATCGTGGAGTATAGTTACCTTCCCACATCATCGACACCAACGATACAGGATATGGAAAATCACTTGTCACTTTAAGTTCAAAATTAGTATTGCGTTGATGGATAGGGACAATAA
>BCSF01000362.1_pt1 | contig 18741 bp, 15 predicted proteins | sample 1016431 | NCBI WGS metagenome assembly BCSF01 (sample SAMD00045685;SAMD00045686;SAMD00045687;SAMD00045688;SAMD00045689;SAMD00045690;SAMD00045691;SAMD00045692;SAMD00045684;SAMD00045690;SAMD00045691;SAMD00045692;SAMD00045684;SAMD00045685;SAMD00045686;SAMD00045687;SAMD00045688;SAMD00045689, study...
GCTCAGAGCGTCTCGCCGTTGGCGTTGACAAAAAATTTGGTCTTTAATTTTTAGGGGGGAGTGGAAGAAGGAAGACGGGTTGGTCCTCTCTTTTGTGGATTGGGTCGGGAGGTGACGATTTTTGGGTTCGGTCACCCCCCTAATTACCGCTGTTCCACACCAAGGGACACCACTCCCTCGGTAATAAAGAGCACCTTCTTCTAAATCCAGTGGTGGACTGCGTTTTCAGCGGAGGCAAGATTGTCGAAATTTTGGCCAACGACAAGGCGATCTGTGGCCTCCTGCGGGTGGTCGATAAAGGCCCGTAGCATCTTGTTCCAGTCTTCCCTACGCGCTTGGATGGCCGCCTCCTTTGCCGAGATAGCAAGGACATCCTGGAAGTATTTAACGCCAAGGGCAAGCGCGTCTACGCGGTCATCGTGCTTAACGGCTCCCTTTTCCCGACACATCCTGGTAAGCTGGTACATGAGCATCCTTGGCAGCCGCTCTTCGGGGCTCAGGTCAGGATTACTGCGGTAGTCCCACTCGATCAACCGTTGGTCAAGGACAAGGCGATGCTGGTTAAGGACGGGTTCCAGTGTGTCGATGATGCGGTCTTCCTTTCGGGTCGTTGCTCGGACCTCTTCAAAGTCAATCGGAACCTTCATCTCAATGGCGTGTCGCTTCATGAGTTCCATGACAGCACCATCACCGAAGTTGGATTCGATTACGCAGAGACTTGCTTTGTATTTCTTTGCCCGACGAAGGATCTCACACAGGGTCGAGTCGGAGTATCCGTCTTGGTTGGCAAAGATGTCACGGACAAAGAGATAACCATTCAACTGGCTAAGCACTACTGAAACGGTTTCGTCTTTTCCGCGTCCTGACGGATCCACGGCAACAATAGTTTGCCCGTAGGGGACAAATTCCGAAACAGTCTTAGGCCGGTGCCATCTATCCCCAGGGAGAGCAACAGCAGGAAGGTCAAGCTGAGTCTCCTTATCGGCTCCCCAGACCAAGTCACTCGGACCCTTTTCCAGATCAAGCGATAGTACTGAAAAGTCGCTGAGCTTAAGAGGAAACTTAAGGGCGTCCGACAGACTCGTGTCGAGCATGAACTGGAGCATGAAGTTGCTCCGGGACATACTGGTTTCCCGCTCCAGCAGGTTAATCTCCGAGAAGCGAGTATCTGTCGGTTTCCACGACACGGCATCGTGACCGTTCTTTTCAATGTCTTTTGCCAGTTGCGGCGCAAGCACTTCGTCATACCCGGTCAGATCTTTTGGGTATCGTGCGGGCCAGACAAATGGTCGATAATTCCGTTCTCGTAGTGTGCGATAAATAGTAAAGGTCGTTTGGGGTGTTCCAAGAAAAACGATACGGCTATCTTTCTTTGGCGTAAGGACGGATTCGCCCTCAGTAACGAGCTGAAGCAGCTTTTCACGCATGAGGTCGGTAGCACTGTTAGCGGGAACCTCAACGTCGTCGAATACGATAAGGTCGGCTCGACTACCAGTAATTTGGCCGGTGATGCCAACGCTTTTAACTGACGGAGCTTGCGCGGGTTTACAACCGGCAACATCAAACGAAACTCGGGACCACCGTTGATCATCATCCATAGGACGGAGATGAGCCAGCCAGTCGAACTCCAGAATGCATTTTTGACAGAAGATAGTAAAGTCGTCAGCTCGTTGTTTAGACGCAGAAATAACAAGGATCTTCTTATCACGGTCGTTCCATAGCGTCCACAGAACGAAGGCAGCAGCGATCCAGGATTTACCAAGTCCTCGAAAGGCTTGGATTTGGAGTCGTTTTGGTCCACTTTGCAGGTACTGAGCAATAGCGATTTGTGCTCTTGTTGGAGGAGGCAGGTCTAGCGACTTCCATACAAGAGAAAGAAACAAAGGAAAACTGGCCTCTAGGCGGGCCTCTGCGGTGCCGTTATTAGTCATTAGGATAGAACATACGGAGAAGGGGGTGGAGGCCCATTAGAGAGCCTCCTAGATACCTCTCAGCGACCGTTACGGCCTTTCTTTCTTTTGCGGGTTTTACCAGCACTAGAAAGGGACGCAGCAATTGCTTGTTTTTGTGGATACCCTTCCTTCATCATTTTGCGGATGTTGGAAGACACAGTCTTTTTAGAACTGCCTTTTTTGAGGGGCATTGTCTTACTTCATCTTGGTGGTGTACTTCTTACCACGCCAGGTAAAAGTCTTAGCCCCAGACTTCCGAGCAGTACGGAAAGCATCGTCAAAGGACTTCTTATTAAAGGAGCTTTGAGTGGTCTTAGAGGCAGGACCTTGCATCGGCTTATAGTCGCCGCGCTTACGAGCAGCAGTCAGAGTGCCATCGGCAGTGTTACGAGCCGTCAGGACTTCTTTTGCAATCTCAGCGTGGATGCTGCCACGACCAAGACGACCGCCTGCCCGCAGAAGTTTTGCTTTGGCAAGCTTACCGGCCATACGACTCATGGCAGCCTTAGCACCACGACGAGCAGTTGCCTTACGGACTTCTGCTTTGCCGCGAGCCTGAGCAGCCCGGACATACCCGGAATCACCAGGAACACGAGCAGCTTTTGCACCTTGCTTGATTTTGTCAGCTTTTTGCATCAGCTTACGCATTTCTTCTTTACGCACCAGTTTGCGTCCAGAAGCAGCCTTACGGCTTTGAGCGGCCTTCGCAGCAAGCTTACGCATGGTAGGCTTATTGCGATTTACCATGGTCCCACCGCCCCGCTTAGGCTTAGGTTTGGGGGCAGAACCAGTACGACCAGCGCCGGGGGCCTGACCACCACGGACGGTAGCAGGACCCTTTTCCAGTTTCTTAGCGCCGGTTTCACGCCGCAGACGCATCTGCTTTTGGCGCATCGTTTCGGCAGGCTTCTTTGCCCTACTTTTCTTTTGAGGCATGATCAGCTAGCCTCAACAGACTCAGCCAGACCGAAACCATCGGCATCAACAACACCAGCTGCGTAGATAGCAGCGTTAATCAGAGCAAGCAGTTCCTCGACGGTATAGGAAGCGTCGGGGGTATTAACGGTAGTACCGTTACGGTGGGTATAACCAGGATTGATCGAAGAGGGAAGTCCGGCAAGATCACCGTAAGCGGTTCCGCCAGCAGGATTAGTAGCCATTGTTTCTTAATTAAAAAGGGGATTAGGTTGTCGTCCACGAAAGGACTTTGGAAAAGTTGTCAAGAGAAAAAGTGTCTTGACCGACCCACCAGCTAAGCCAGTGGGAAGAGCCTTTACTTTGATTACACGAAAGGCACGCGCATACCATATTGTTGGTAGTGTCGTGACCTCCTTTTGCTTTTGGGTGAATGTGATCAAGAGTCAGGTTGTCGTCAGCTCCGCAATAAACACATTGGTTACCCCAATGTTCTTTAATCGCTGCTCTCCACATTCGTTTCGCATCTGAGGAAGTCATGGCCTTAAGGTGAAAAAGGTAGGCAGAAGGGTCTTTGAGAGGCATGATGCCTACTGCGGTGGTTTACTTCTTCTTTTTCTTAGGAAAGCCTGCCTTCATATTGGCGTAGGCTTTTGGAGTAATGGTGGATTTCTTTTTAGAACGGGACGTACCCGCTTTTTTCCTCTTATTGATGTTGCAATAGAGGCCACACTTTTTCTTTGGCATTGTCTTACTTTTTGGTGGATTTACCGTTGTGGCCGTTGCGTGCGCGGTTCTTTGTGCGGCTCTCAAGAACCATCTTCCCCTTGCGCGTATGGGAAAGGTCGGGGCCTCCTTTCCCGGCAATGCCACGCTTTCTCCGTTCTTGCCAGCGTTCTTCCGAAGCCTTTTTCACGGCTGGCTTCTTGTTATACTTACGCTGGTAAGCAGCTTTTTTAGCAGCTGCGTCTTTGTTCTTTGCGTAGTAGCGGGCAGACTTTTTCATTGTTAAAAGACCGCCTGCTCTACGTCTTCAATTTCAATTTCGGGCAGCGAAGCAAACAGTTCGGCAAGAGGAGAACCCGACACAGGAAGGCCGGTAATGTTGTTCTTTGCTAACCAGTCAGCGGCTGCTTTGATGTCTTGCGTAGTTGCTACGCCTGATTTGATGCGTTGGATAAGTTCGTTTGTAACGAGGCCGTGAAGCTCGTTAAACATGTCTTCGTTAGCTCTAGCCATTTCTCATAATAATACGGTCAAGCTTTTCTTCCATTCGATCCATGTGGGCTTCCATTTTGTCAATAATCTGAGCAAGGTCAGTCTTTTGAACGTAGGAAGACACCACACGGAGTTCGAAGTTATCAATGCGACGATCCATTTCCGTTACCCGGTCATGGACACGATTGATACGCTGATGGATTCGATTAGTAAGAGCTGCGAAACCGGCAATGGCTGCCACTGCGGCTGATATAATCGCCTCAGTCACGGTTACGGAACCCAAATGGGGGCAGCAGCTGTAAGATGGATAGCTGACCGGGACCAGTAACCGTTAGCATCATCAATGTCCACACCATAGAAGGCAGGACGATCGTTTGCCGGAGTAACGGGATCTACAATTGCTGGATAGAGGCGACCCTCTCCGCAAAATTCAAATTCGGTTTCGTTGCCTGCGTGTTGCCACAGAAGACGACGGTGCTCAATGCCTTGTGCGTCGGTAAAGCCCTCAGCAAAGTCATCATAGGCAAAGGCGCTAATATCGGGAAAGTCGCCGTCGTGATAAGGAGATTGTGCCATTAGTCGTACTGATTCATCAGGTTAATTAGTTTCTGTGGATACAGCGGATCGGTGGCATAGCCTTCTGCCTTAAGCAGATAAGCACAGTCTTCTCGCGTAGCTGCGCGATTAACGCCTTTGTAGCCCTTATAGTCCTTGTACCATTGGGTGACAAGGTGTTCTACGCAGTCATAAGGGCTAGCAAAGTCCTTAAACGTGGCCTTAATGGTCACAGGACCGTTGCCATAGTCCTCCCAAGTGGTCTTGAGAGTGCCAGGAGTACCTTTAATACCAAAGAAGTTGTTTTTTCCAGAAAGAGCAGACCCAAATGCGCTTTCAAGAGCCCATTGAGCGGCTACTACCTCTGGAAACTTGGCCCCAGCCTTTTTAGCAGCTGCTTCAATACCCTCCCAGGTGTTATCAAAGGAGGTATTAGGCTCAAGTGGACCGGGTTCACGCCACGCTTTGACCCATTCCTGGTCCTCAGACAGGCCCTCAGGCCCCAGAAGACGTTCTAGGGCCACAAGAGCGCGGTTTTGATTAGGCAACCCCTGGTAATACTTGATTACATCACGGAGTTTAATGGTCATTGCTTAGGAAAAAGACCGTTTTCAATAAACTCGACAGCCTTATCGTCGATAGTGTTGTCCGTAGACTCGGAAAGCTTGCGGAGAAGATCGACAATAAGACGCTTCACTTGGGTAGAACCAAGGAAGGTGAAGAGGATCGGACGGATAAGAGAGATCATTGTTCGTTAGTGGATAGAGGTTTGTTTTAAATTACCAAGGCACACCAGATGCCTTAGTCGGGGTGATCTTTTCTGCAATCTGTGCATCCAGAGCAGCTTGAATCTCTTGAACCTTTTCAGGGCCAAAGGCATTGGCTACCCAAGAGGCAACAGTAAACTCATCAAGTTGATCAAACGGAATCATCGAACCAGGATCAGCAGGCTCAAGACCAATAGACCCATAAGCGCCAGCAGAGTAGAACTGACCGTCAGGATCCTTTTGGTCGGACACTGCATTAATCGTATAGTGGACCGTAAAAACTTTTCCGTCCTCAACGTTGCGTTCGAGGTTGGCAACTTTCCAGGTGTAGGTGTTCATGGGTTTGTTTGAACTTCAGTCAGTGTAGATAATTTGCAACCAGTTGAATAGGTCGGTTGCCCACCTTGTAGTGGCGTGGACTAGTTGGCTTCCAGTGCTGCCACTTTGGCTTCAAGGGTTTCGATACGCTCCATTGCTTCTTGAAGTGCTTTGACAGCCTTCATATAAAGCACGGAGTAGTTGACTGATTTAGTGACGGTGCCAAGGTCGTTGCCTTCGGCGTCAGTGTCAGGAGATTCGGTAACAAGACCGGGAGAGACAAGCTCAACTTCCTGAGCGACAACACCGATTTGGGTATGGGTCTGACCTTCTTTGAAGTTGTAGTTGCGAACCTGAATTGCCTTGATGTCATCCCACTGCGAGGATGCGCCGACGATATTCTCTTTCAGCTTGATGTCGGAGATAGCGCCGTAGGAGTTGTTGGTGTTTTGGACATTACCGTTTGCAAAAACAACAAATGACACGGTGCCATCCGTTGTGTTAGTTGCACTGTAATATCCTCTAAAAGTTGAACCGCTTGTTCCTGATTGCCCTGTGCGGGAGTTAATAACAGTACCGGCAGATGGGCGATAATTATGTTGCGATCCACCATTATCAATCCGCATCCGCTCCGTCGGAGAAGACGCGCCATCCGCAGTAGTGGAGAACACTAGGCGTCCCGGCATATCGTTAGAGCCAGGAGTGCCGTCTACTACTGCACGAATGCTTGCTGCACTTGAACCCATATCCGTTCCATCGGCACCGCACCAGACAATTTGTCCCAAAGCATCACCGCTTTGAACAGAGGTGTAACTGCCAACGGATGAACCACGGCTTTTACCAAAGAACAAATGCGCGCCACCGCCGTCATTGCTGTAACGTTCGTGAACTATTGCTTCGTTTCCTGTAGCACCGGCTAGTTGCAATCCTTGCCAAACGTCATAACCATTAATGGTACGCGCAGTAGACGTGCCAACTAAGAGGCGACCCGAGCTGTCGATGCGGGCGCGTTCGCTGTCATCAACTCTGATCGCAAAAACGCTACTTGCTTTTGCGTTTAGGTGATCAACGTCTATAGCAAACGTAGCGCCACTGTTATAGATTCTTGATGAAGATGAATCGTCTGTATCCGTAAAATGCATCTGGCACGTATTGCCTTCAATGTGCAATAAACCACTTGGACTTGTGGTGCCGATTCCGACGCGGCCTGCGGACGTAATCCGCATCCGCTCGGCTGGAGTAGCCGATCCATCCGGCGTGGTAAAGAACATGATGCGTCCGGGTTTATCACCAGCACCAATGCCGCCTTCTGCTTGAACTTGAATCCGTGCGTGTGATTCATAAGTTCCCCCTTGGTTGCTTCTAAATTCAATTGTGCCGATTGGATTAGAAGAAGCAGTAGTGCTGTCGTTCCGGCAAAGATATAATTCACCGTTTGTGTTGTCTGTGTTTCCAACAATTTGAACGGAAGTATTTGAGGTGCCACTAAGGTCATTACTCGTCCCAACCAGCAGCCTGCCGCTTGAGTCGATGCGCATTAGTTCCGAATAGGTGCTTTCATCGGTGCCGCTGGCAAAAGTAAGGTTTCCGCCTGTATCGTTTTGGATGCGATGATCAGGCTCAGCGCCTGAACCTTTATTTAAATAAATAGAGGCAGTGTTACTAGAAGTGCCGGTGTTTTGGATGATCAATCCAACATCACCGCTATTAACGGTTCTTGAAATGTGCAGCAATGCATTTGGCGAACCAGTACCCATCCCGATGCGCTCAGTGCTGGCATCAAGAAACAGCAGGTTTTGGTTGGTATCGCCTTCAACACGGAAGTCGTAGTTTTCACCGCCGTCGTTAAAGACAACCTCACTAGTGCCCCATTCAACTCGCTCTACACCATTGGTAGAAACAGCGACTTGATCAGTACCAGGAGAATAAATACCAGTGTTAGCGGAATCACCAGCAAACGCCAGAGCAGGAGCAGCAGCAGAACCATCAATCAGTGCGCAGTTAGCACCATCTTCCCGCATCAGCGGGTTACCACCAGCGGTGGATGCGTCGTGAACGACAGCAGTTTTTTTAGTTGTATCAATGGTAACTTCCTTAGAAGCACCAGTAAAAGAAGTATGCTCAGCGGTCGTACCACCGCGAAGTTGTAGTTGATCAGGCATTTTCGTTAAAAAGAATTAAACAAGAGAACCAAGGTCAAAGGTACCAGTACCCGCTGCAAGACTCATGCGAACAGCTGTGGCAGTTTCATCACCAAATTCACCAGCAGAAACAGTCAGATCACCAAGATCAATAGTGTTACTACCAGCGGGTTCAGTGAATACAGCACTAAATGTGCTATTAGCAAAGCTTTGGTTTACAAGACCATTTTCAGCAAACGACTGCCAAGTAACACCATTAAAGATTCGTGCTTGGCTAGCAGTAGTGTTAAAGTAGAAGTCACCTGCTTGAACTGCGTTACCAAAGATGTCAAACGAAGGGTTAGCAGCTTGAGCACCAAGATAAGTAATAGAATCAAGGTTAGCTTCAATCTCTAACAGCTCAGGTTCGATATTGGCAAGAGTAGTAACATCACCAGAAATACCAGCAACAGTCGTTACATCCGTTGCAATACCAGCAACCGTTTGAATAGCATTGTTAGCAAGCGTACCATCTTCAATGTCTGCAAGACGTTCAATGTCCGCAGAAATCAGGTTCAGAGTACCAACAGCAGTATCAACGTACAGCTTAGTAGCTGCATCAGCATTAGCGGTTGGCGCAGCAAGATTAACAATTTTATTGCTGTTTAGATCCGTCTCGGCTTGAAGGTCAATAGTGCCCGTGCCGTGCGGATTGATGACAATGTTTCCGTTAGCGTTGCTAACAATCTCATTACCATTGACATCCAGATTCTCAAGCAGAGTGTTAACAGACAGAGCACCTGCTGGAATGGTAACAAAACCAGTTTGTTGATCAACGGTAAAGGTATCACCAACCTTAAACGTACCGTTGTGATCCGTGATAGCCGTCCAAAACTTACCACCAAAGGTAGTACTGTTGTTTACAGCATTACCATTAAGCAGTTCAACAACTTGGTTATCGTCGTTAGGTACACCACCGTTCTCAGGCAATGCAGAGTAATCAGTACCAGAGCCAACGTATTCCATCGTGTGACCGCTAGAAGCAATCATCGAACGAAGGAAGAACGAAACGGCAGAGCCATTTGCTACAGTACCATTAAGACCAAGGTTTTCAGTACGGTCATTGGTGTTGGGACGAAGAATCGTCACATCCCATCCAGCACCGTTTGCTACAGCAGACAGAACGGGATAGGTGTTACCACCAATGTCAACAAGCATGTTGTCTTGTGGACGAGTGGCAGTACCATGCCAATCAGCGCCTGCAACAGGCGCACCAATGGTAAACGTAGTAGAACCATCAGCTGCTTCTGCCGAAGTAGTAGCAGTAAAGATTGCGTTAGTCGAACGACCATCAGCAATCAGCGAATACCGACCAAAGTCAGTGGTAGACGCAGCAAGGTTCGCTTGACCGCCATTACGGCATTTAATGTGGTAGTGGTTAAAGAAGGAGTAGGAGCTAGTAACTTGCACATAACCATTGTTAGTAACAAGAATACCAGGACCATCCAGACCCACGTGCGTGTAGCTATCAGCCACCATCGAACGCAACGGCGAGTCATCATGAACCACCGAACCATCAACAAGCAGACCACCACCAGTCATTGCAGAGTCGGTATCACCGGCTGCACCACCACGGGGATTAAATGCTTGCAGATCATCGTTATCAATCTCACTATCAGAGAAGTTAGTACAATTCTGAATGTACGGAGATTTGACAATTGTTGCACCTGGGAAGAACGAGACGTTCCAACCTTGAGTTTCGGGAAGACCGTGGGTAGCATCGGGGTCAATAGAATCTTCATGACCACGAGTACCGCTCGCCTTCATACCAGTGAACGTCAGGTTACACAGGTAAGAACCGCTGTTAACACGGAACAGACTATTAGTTTCCGTAGCAGAAGTTGGGTGAATAATCGTGCTACGAAGCGCCTGACCAATAATGGAAACATTATTCCGTTCAATGTCAAGCGGAGCGGTTTCTTGATAAACACCAGGAGCAACAATAATTACACTGCCATCTCCAAAGGTGTCGTCAGCGTTAATATCATCCAAAGCAGCACCAATAGTCTGCTTAGGTGAGCTAATACGGTGACCATTGTTGGCATCATTACCGTTAACAGAATCAACGTAGATGACCTGATCTAGACGGGTAAAAGCACCACCAGAGGTGATTGCTTCCCAGCTATCGCCGTCCCAAATGGAGACGGTTTTATCTTCATCATTCTGGAACCACATCTTACCGGTTTCCCAGGCAGTAGCAGTTCCAGGGTTAGCGGTTTGAACAAAAGTATCAAAACGACGAGCAGCTGCAGACGCAGTGAAGATGTTAGTATCAGCAGGTGCTGTACCTGAATCTTGCTCAGTTTGAGTAATGATGTCTTCGGCATTGATCCGATCAAAACCGATACCATTATTATCGCTACCAGGATGAATACTGATAGTAATAGTACCATCACCATCATCTTGGACATCAATACCTTCAGCCTCAGCAATATCACTGGTAAGGACATTATCAATGTAATTATCAACAGCAGCAGCTGTCGGAATCACATTATTAGAATCAACCCAAGCATCGGTGTCTTCAATGGTGTCATCTGCTTGGTCCCAAAACCGTGCATCCATAGCAGCGGTAGTAGCGATCTGAGTGTCAACACTAGACCACGTTTCGTCGCTATGGATGGTAGCAGTTTCGTTATCCCAGGTGTAAGCTTTGATCTCTTGAACAGCAAAGTTGTTCTGCTCAAAGTTCTTGTTAAGATCTTGAGCACGAATAGAAGAGCCCGCAAAAAACGTGCTCTTCAGCTCATCAACATTCGTGTCCCGATAGATTCTGATTTCAACATCGTTTGCCGGAGCAGTGTCAAACAGAATCGTTGTAGCGTTGGCAAATGAATATTCAGTTGTAGCTTGGACAACACCGTCAAGGCTTACCTTAACATCGGTCTCGTCAATGTATTCAAATGTAAGGTTGTAGGAGGTTGTGGAACCATCCCCAGTAAAGTAATTTTCGGGATTTACAGCCATTACGCTAAGTAGTTATGGGAATGGATGGATTAAGGATTAGCCAAACGGCGAATCTCTTCGACACGTTCTTCAGTAGTACGTGCAGCTTGAACTGCGCCTTTAACATCGCCGCGACCCATCAAAAGATCAGCCTGTTGCTGACCGTAGATGGCTTCACGAATCTCAGGACGCTCTTCAAATAGTTTAGCCTCAGCTTTAGCTTTTGCATCATTAACAATGCGGTTAAGCTCTTTGTAAAGGTCAGATTTTTCGTTATTGATCCTGACTTCTTCAAACGTTGCGTTAGATTTACGGAACTCTCGAAGCTCCTTAATCTCATCGTTAAAACGTTCTTTAGTCATCAGTTTTTCAATTTTCTTGTAGAGCTGCTGCTCTCCAATCAGTTGACCCAGACGTTCACGAGTAGGTGCATCATATTCATAGTTACCTTCAGAAGAGAAGCGAAGACGGCTAATACCGTCATAACCAGTGCTCAGCAGCCATTGCCGCCATTTCTCACCACCACTGCTAACTTTAATTGGGCTAGCAGCGTTGAGACCACGCAAGAACCAATTATCAATATCGTTCAACGGTTTACCCGTCCAGAAGTCAATTTGCTCAGGAAGGGTGCTAGAGAAACCAGGAAGACGGTTCTTAACCTGACCCATCATGTCGCCATAGATGTCTTTTTGAGCCGAAGTAATAGCGTTGCTCACCATACCAAGGTTACCCGATTGAGGTATAAAGGTACGGATCATATTGGCAGTCATACGGTTCCAAGCATTCTCATCACCGCTTAAAGCTGCCAAGAACGGTTCAACACCAGCAAGAGGGTTGTTATTAATAAAGGTAGCAGAAATAGTCCAAGCAATCTTGTCACTTAGATCTTCAACTGCAGCTTGACCAATATCATTTTGGTAGTAAGCCATGTCACCAACCAAAGTTAGAAGAGGATCAAGCATTGGGATGCCTTTAAAGCTTACCCACTTACCACCAATGTTAATAGTCTTAGGCTGCCAACCATAGTTATCCCGAAGTTTCTGGCGCTCAGATGCATTAACAGGACCGTTACCACGGATATTACCGCCCATAGCATAGTTGTACATGCTAATAGTAGTGATACCTCCTAAAGCAATACGACCTTTATATTCGGCTTGAAGCCGCTTATAGATCGCCATAGCATTAGGCGTAGAGTCCATCTTAATGTTATGCTCTAGCAGAGCCTCACGAATAAGATCAGGATCATCGCCAGCATTAATAATTTTACCGTACTTATTGATTCCTGGGATAGCAGCAATAGGTGTGTAAGACAGGTTCTGTTTGATTTCGTTAGCTGCCGTTTTGGGGAACATAAAGAATCCCTTGGCTGCTGGTACAGCAGTCACCGCTTGATTGACAAACGATGCCACACCATCATCCAAGTTCATGGCAACTTCACCAGAAGCATTTTTAGCTGCCTTGTTAGTCAGCACACCATCAGCATTAAACATAGTGCTGTAGTGTTTCTTTTCAGCTTCAAGCCACAGGTCAGGATCAACCTTACCTGCTTTGGTGAACACATCATCATACGCCATCGTACGCGACAGGATATTAGCCTGAATAGTATCGCCATAAGCGTCAACACCGCTCATAGCCGTCATAGCCGTACGCATCCAAGGCATCTCAGCAACAGCTTGGTTTGCCTTCAACCACTTGTATTGATACAGCTTACCAAAGTTACCAGTACGCTCCCACTCAGCAGCAGCAGCATCTAGCATATCCCAGTCTCTAGTCTTTTCAATCTTGTAGTCAGAGCGGATCTGCTCCATCAGGAAATCATAATCATGATGAACCTTTTTAGAGCGGATAATAGCATCTTTCAAAGCACGACGTTGTGTCTCCCACACAGCACCATAGTAATACATGGCACGTTTCAAGGGTTCAACATCACGTTCTACAAGAGCCTCAATACCGTGACCAAGAATACCTTCAATAGGTTGAAGAATTGTTTTAGCAGCAGTACCTTTGATAGCGTTACCAGCCGACACAATAGAAAGAACATTGTTCATACCAACACCCCAAAGGGTGCGAGCAAACATGTTCATCTTGCGAGGATCTTTACTAATCAACATTCCCAGTGGGGAAGTTTGAGTAGATGCCCACTTCATATACTTGACAAGAGTGTCTACATCACCATTGCTGTTAGCAAACGCTTCAAACAAAGGCTTAACCATGTCAGGGTTTTCTTTGCCAAGACGACGAATCTCATTAACAAACCGCTTAACACCAGCGTGTTTAGCGTTAAGAGCTTCAGTGAACTCTTCATTAATAAGCTCAGCCAGTTCACCGGGGTTGTCAGATTTAGTCAGACGATTCCACCAGCCTTGGTTTTGCAGCAGCCAACCGGAGATGTACTTGTTAAGACCGTGTTCCTGCATGAGAAACTCAAGCTTATCAAGAACCATTTCTTGGATACGGTCATCATCAGCCAGCTCACGGAACTGCTGTTGAGCGTCAGCAATAGTAGCAATCTCACGACCCAACGTATCCATCACACGTGCGCTAGTGCGAGTAACGTCACGCCCAAGATACACGTCAATCAGATCACGGATAGCAATACCCACTTGACGATTCTGCATAGGATTGAGAGTATCAATCACAGTGCCGTCAGCAAGAGGAACAGTCATCCTGTTGTCAGCAAACAAACGGCGGACTTCATCAGCATCACCAGCACGAATAATATCGGCATAGATCTGATCAGCACCTTCATTCATTTGCTTGTTGGTCATCCTGAACTTACCAACCATGGCGTCAAAATCACCAGCATCACGAGATGCTTCTGCCAGACCTTGGACTGCTTTACGGGATTGTCCAAGAACGTTACCTTGCTTAAGCATAGGACCGGACAGCAGAGGAGCAGGATCACCCTCAGTAACACCCATCTTGATAGCAGCGGTGTCTGCCATGTTCCGTGCTATGTTAGCCGGAGGAATGGTTTGTCGTGCAAGTTCAGCGGGAGATGCCAAACCAGGAGTAATCTCAGGAACATAATTACCGTAGATTATAGGATCAGCTTCCAGTTTAAGGATAGCTTCCTCATCAATCTGGCTACGCCGAGATTCCTCAGCAACCTCAAGATACTGCTCCAAGGGTTCTTTGGTGCTAACAGAGGATGTCCCTGTTTCTTCCAACTCTTTGATTAGCTTTGCACGTTCTTGTTTCAGAACCCGAGTATCAGCTTGGCTAGGGTTAGTTGCAAGTGCTTGATCAATCTCTGCAATTTTGATTACAGTGTCAGGATCGTGCTTAACAACCTCTGCTGCTTTGTAAGCTTCTGCTGTGGCATTCTTAGGTTTAAACCAACCCAAAACCTTACGTCCGCCCATAAAGGAAAGGCCAATGGCATCACCAAGGAAGCTCATGCCAATAGCGTCAAGCCTGTTAATAGCTTGAGTTTTAGCAGCAGCTTCAGGGTCATTAGGTTCGGGATAAGTAGGCATTGGGTATTTACCGTTAGGACCGAAAAGATCCGGCGCCCAGATACCCAAGTTACCAATTACACCCTCAGGCTTAGTACCCTCATCGCTAACACTGATGATTGCAGCGTCAGCAGCCGCAACACTGCCAGCACCGATACCAAACTTAGCCAGGAATGGCAGTTTAGTTGTAGCAAGACGTGTGCCAATAGCTCCAGTTGCCATCATAGAAGGAAGGGCAACAGAAGCAAACTCACGTAGCTTTTGAGCGCCAGGAGCATCCAGATGAGTCAGTTTGTCCCACTGTCGATTGATACCCTCAGCGTTAATACCAACTCGGTTAGCAACAGAGGTAGCAGCATCAACACCAAAGTCAATAAGACCCATACCAGCAGCACTCATCTGCTGCAGCATGTTATTATAGTGACCAAGGACATCTTCGGTTAGCGATTTACCGGGTTGACCGCTACCGTAAATAAAACCAGAACCTTTGTAAAGGGATTCAAACTCAGGTTTGATTTCAGTAACCGTAACAGGTTGACCGAAAACGTTCTGCCTAGTTATTTGTTCTAGGTGCTCTTTTTTGTAAGTCCTACCATTAAGAGTAACGGTATCTTCTTCTTCAGGCTTTGCTTCAGGCTCAGGAACAGGCTCAGCCTCAGCAACAGGTGCTTCAGGCACAGGCGTAGGCTCAGGCTCTTCCGTAGGCTCAGGAACAGCAGGTGCAGGCTTTTCTGCGTTTTCAATATAGGTTGCTCCAGTTTCAATCAGCTCATCAAAAAGATCAGCGTGTTGAGCTACTGGATCAATGTACTTTTCTTCAGCCATTATTTAATGCCCTCCAAAGGATTGAAACCGATAACGGCATTAGCTTCTGCAGACCACTTACGCTCTGCTTCATCAGTGTACGGCAGATCAAGCGGCGGTGCCACGTCAATAGCAACCCCAGCTTTGTGTCCGCGTGAGTTGTCTCTGAGATAGGAAGTCACTCGGAACCCCGCTGCTTTAAATTTAGCAATAGCTTGCAGTGCTTGTTGAGGAGTTTCAAATTCATAATGGTTGTGATAGTTTGCGCCACCATGACCACGCTCATCATAAATAATCCTACCAGTGTTTATACCCCGAATAGCGGGGTCACCACTAACGTATTGAACAACACGAGGATTCATGAAGGCAGGATCTTGGGTAGCACCTGCATCAGCTGCTTGAACACGCTGTTGATCAAAGACCGAACGTGATTTCTGTGCAAGCCGCTTTAGACCGGGGTCTGTAGTTGTACCTTGGATAATGTTAGCGGGAGTAGGAACCATCCGCTCAGGACGGTTGATAGCAGCTAAGTTACGGTTGAGTAGTTCGGTAGGATTACCTTGACCGAGATCATAATAAATTTGAGGAACGTCCACGGGAACACCTGATCTAATTTGGGCAGCAACACCTTCAAGAACAGGCACGGGAACCAACGGTGCACGATCAGCTAAAGTGTTGTCTTTGTTGTAAGCATCTTTAATCTTTTTAGAATCAAAGATGTCGGATTCACTTAGGTTAGGGTTAGGGGTAAACGCAGGCCAGTAAGAAGTAGCCTTAGTACCAGCTGGTTTATCCTTCCAATCCACACGTGCAAACACGCCTTTACCTTCGGCAATCTCAGCTTCCACACGCTGCTTTGCTTCTTCATGTGCATCCTCAGCAGACATGCCTTGGGACAGTTGACCCACCAGTTGGCGGTAACGGCGCATAGCAGCAAAACGTGCGGAGCGCAGACCCAACATAGACACATCCAAGCTAGAATCACCCAGGGCAATCCTCAAAGCAGAAGTAAGGTCAGACTTAACATCCTCTTCGGGAGGAATGCGGGAACGAATAGCATCTTGATCACGTGCAGCAGGCATAAACTGTTGACGGATGTCTTGAGGGACATCAGGTTTCATCAGATCTGCAACAGTCAAAGTCCTGTCTTTTTGAGCACGTGTGAAGGTGTCAATGTACATGTCGCGTTTTACACGACGATTAGCGCTAGTAATGTGAGGAGAAGCAACAGCACCTGTGTAATCGTAAATACCGTTTTGCTGGGCAATGGTAACTGTTTGTTGAACAGCTTCACGAAGAGAATCAGGATTACCATCCCAGCTATTAGTAATGTAATCTACCAAATTAGCATCAAGCTGTTCTTTGGTATCAGCCTTTTCAAGGTTCTTAGCTTTACGCCGATCTGAGTCAACCTTATTAAGTGCATCAATAAAATCAGCAGAACGTTCAGTGTAAAACTCACCGTAGTTCTTACCTTTAGCGTGTGGAACTCCTTGCTTAAGGATGCTCTCAGCTTCAATACGGTTAATATGACCAGCTTTGTACAAGTTAACCACATCATCATAGGCTTCGCTAATAGCTTCACCCCTAGTTAAAGTTTTGTATTTACCATTCTGGTTAACACGAAGACCGCTGTTAGCAGCAATCAAAGAGGCAAATTGCTTGTTAGCAGTAAAGTCTTGGATAGCAGAAGCTTTGATGTTGGTAGAATCTTGGACGTTTTTAACTTCCTGAACCTGATCATAGTAGGCTTGACTCTGCTTTGAAACCGCTTGATAGTACGGTCTCATGATAACCTTGTTAGGGTTAAAGGTTTGGCTAATGCCAACCTGCTCAACAAGGTGAGACTTACGTGATGCAGCATCAACAATACCTGCACGGACACGATCTCCACCAACCTGCTGTGCGGTGAACTTAGTACCATCACGTGGGTCTGTGTAGACTGTATCTCTTAGTAGGAACTGACGATGATACTCAGCGTATTGTGTCCCCTGTTGTTGAGCCCAGTATTGAGTTGCGTAAAGCTGACGATACCTGGGCAGCGACTTAAGGAAGTTAACTGCTTCAGTTGGAGCACCTTTAAGGTGAGCTTCATAAGCAGCATCGTTTGCAATAATACCTTCTTTAGCTGCTTGGGATTTTACAGCATCAAAACCAGCTTGTTCTTCAGGTGTAATGCCAAAGTTAGATAACTCACCTAATTTGATGATGTCATCTTGAGCTTGAACCGCTTGAGAATCTAAATAAGCTTTAGCAATCTGTTCTCCATACTTTTTGGCTTGAGGAACAAGATCTCCAATAGTATTATAGAGCTCAACTTTTTTAGCAAGTTTTTGCTCGTTTTGTAGTCTAGCAGCTTCGACAAACCGTTTAGTGTTTTCGTTAGCTACTTGATAATTTTCCCGTAGGCCAATAGTTGTATCGATTGCCTGTTCAGGTGCAAAGCCTTGACTTTGCGCGGCACCGGTAAACAACTGTTGTTCTTGAAATCCGTTCATTTGTTAACAAGCAGTTTATGTGTAGCGATCAAGCTTTGGTAAACCCAAAGAAAGTATCACCTTTAGGAGTAAGTGACCAGCCAGACAAACCTGCGCCAATACCAGCTTGAGCAATTTTCAAACCAGTCTGCAGTGCACTACCTCTAGTGTAGTCAGTGTAGGGTTGGTTTGGCATGAACTCCATGGTAGGTAGATTGGCGACCTGAGCCAAAGCACGGTCATTTGCAATCCTCAAACTACGATGAGTTTTCTCGATTCGACGTTGAGTTGCAGTAGTTTCAGAAGTAAGTTGTTTAGTTAGTTGAGCGCGGGTTCGACCGTAGTTACCGAGGGTAGACACAAGTGCACCACGTTGGGCGCTCTTACCGTAGACCTCTCTAACAGCTGCACCGCCTTGAGCTTCTACCAACTGTTTAAGGAACTTTTCCCCAAGGAAAGCTGCTTTGTCGTAGACCTCATTCAGTCGTAACTGTTCAGAAGTCCAAGCTTCAAAAGCTGCTTCAGTGTTGTTAGAAATCTGCTCTTTAACCATCTCCAACTGTCTGCCGTACATTTCGGCTCGCTGTTGGTTCCGTTGTTCCAACTGGAACTCAGACATGGAACGGTTATAGGCTTCGTTATATGCGTTCTGGTAGACGTTGGGGTCAGGTCTGAACATGTTAAAAAGGTCCAGACCAAAGCTAGCAGCGGCAAACATCGTACCAACGCCAGGGATCATAGATCCCAGACCTTTGGCTGCAGTATCACCACCAGCTTTAGTAACTGAACCCAATCCAGCATCTAACGCTCCTAACGCACTAGTTCCTGAGCCAAAACTTAAATTAGCGCCGCCTCCAAATCCGGCAAAGTCACTAAAAGCTATGTTAGACATAAGCGTACAATCTCTATAGAGTAAACATTGTCAGGTCCATCCGGAAAAACCCGTAGTACCTTAAAACCTAAATACCTAGCTAAGTTAATTAGTTCAGTATTTTTTATATCAATAGTCGTCCAAAGATAAGGACGATTTATATGTTCCATTAACGCTTTACCAAAACGCACTGTTGTCAGTGGGTTGGCTTTGACTTGATTGGTCATCTGTATCCAGATACCGTTATTATCAGATACCCCATAAGCTCCATATAGACTCCCAT
>BCSF01000363.1_pt1 | contig 18727 bp, 20 predicted proteins | sample 1016431 | NCBI WGS metagenome assembly BCSF01 (sample SAMD00045685;SAMD00045686;SAMD00045687;SAMD00045688;SAMD00045689;SAMD00045690;SAMD00045691;SAMD00045692;SAMD00045684;SAMD00045690;SAMD00045691;SAMD00045692;SAMD00045684;SAMD00045685;SAMD00045686;SAMD00045687;SAMD00045688;SAMD00045689, study...
ACATTGAAGATGCAGGAACTACTCCATCAATAAATAAAACTAAATGGTGTCCGTTGGATTTTGATCTGAATGGGATGAGTGGGTATTTTCTTTTCCGTATAACCGATATAACGTCCTTATGCTGTATATTATAACGATCAACATCGATGACCCCCCAACTGCATGTATTATCATCTCTAATTGGAACGCTTCCATAGTATTTTTCTCCTTTTAAATGTTCTAACCAATCTTCCCTGGTCATGGGCCTAGGTTCGACCCAATGTTTAAATTCTTGCTTACCATCACGACTTCTTGTTTGTCCTAATGGTCTGGAAGCACCAAAATATGTAGCAGAGCCCTGGAAGAGTTCTACAAACTCTTCCAGGGTGTTGTCAAGTATGTCCATACTAGAATGGAGTTTTTTCTACTTGTTCTTCTTTACCGTGGTTAACTCTGACAGCACCTTTTTTACATGATTCGTAAAATTCAAAGGCTGCTTTGATTGTATCTTCGCTCTCCACTGTACCCAAGTGTTCTATCTCCCAACCGTACCAAGAACCTAAATTGTTTTTTTCTAAAACAGTTTTAAGTGTGTACTGCTGAGTGAATGGTGCAGGTCTAAAGAAACCTTTACCGTCTTTTCTTTTCTGTCTCAAAGACATCATCATTGAATTCCATTTTTTGGATTTCTTTCTTTGAGTAGATTTCATAGTAATCATAGCTGTAGAAGATTTGTCCTCTTGCACTATCATAACGTAGTGAGAAGCTGTCTCTTCAATGTAATTACCATTCTCAAGCCTATCCTTACCATCGTCACCTCTGGTAGTTTTAGTCATGATATCCGAATCAGATGCATATACATTTACAGGAGCAACAGCACCTTTTTCTCTGTCTCTCCACTCAATGTATTCTAATTTATAATAACAAGGGATAACTGTTATACCTCCTGCGCCATCATAAAGTTCATCTGTTACGGTGTTGTAGATCATTCCAGGTCTTGCTTCAGGATTAAACTGACTATCACCTTGCGTTACTTGTGGTGACAACTGTCCCAGAACTTTAAGAAATGGTAATGCTAAACTCTTGGAATCTACATTATCAAATCCAGCATCAGCAAATTGCTCTAAATCAATATTTGCAACTGCTCCTGCTTCTTTTTTAATCGCTACTTCGTTCGATTGTTCGTCTTTTATCTTCATATTATTACCTATTATTTGTTAGTTATTTTCGTTTTATTTGCGATGTATACACCGAACAAATCAAAGGGTAATTCTTTACCAGCTTCAACTTGCTCTTTAACAAAAGCCTTAAGAGTCATAGGTTCAACTTTTTCTTTTTTATTATAGTTGAATCCATGTTCTTCACAGACCTTTATCAATTCAGAGACTTGGTTGTCTTGACCTCTATTGAATGAAGCGGTGACAGTGTTCTTGATTATATCTTCGAACCCCTTACCTCTTAACCAACTAAAAGCCTCATCAACACGTGACTCAGGAATTTTTGCTGCATAGAATGGTTTTACTTCAACAGTAGAACCATCACTTAATTTCAACAAAGATACACCTGCTTCCTGCATCATCTCTGGAATTATTCTCTCCTCTAAATCACGTAACTTGTGTTTTAGAAGAGAAAGACTTTCCTCGTCTTTTTCAATTTGTTTTTTTAATATATTGTAGTCGTTACACTTTTCTGAAATAGACTTAACACTATCTTGGCTAAGATCTATTTTAGACATCTTTTCAATATCTAATTTTTCCATATTTTCCTCCTGATGGGGTCTTAAATTATTCATTTGATCTTTGCAAGAAAAAAATATAAAAACTTTCAAGATGTGGAAATACCCCTACAAGACCAAGCCGTATGAGCACCAACGGAATGCTCTAAACGAATCAGCTGAAAAAACTGAATGGGCTTATTTTATGGAAATGGGTACAGGCAAAACTAAAGTAACTATAGATAATATTGCTTATCTTTATCTTCAAAGAAAAATAACTAGTGTTTTAATTATTGCACCTAAATCAGTTTATACAAACTGGGAGTCTGAGATAGAAACTCATATGCCTGAAGTTCTAAAATATAAAATTTATAAATGGAATATAGATAAACCAAAAGATTATTTTAAGATGGACGAATCACCAGACTTAAAAATATTTTTAATTAATGTTGAAGCTTTATCTACTAAAAGAGGCTACCAAGCTTGTGTAGAATACTTACTTAAAAATAAATTAAATTTTGTAGCACTGGATGAATCAACCACAATAAAAAACCGATCAGCAAAAAGAACAAAAAACATTTTATCACTATCCAAAGTATCCCATATAAAGCGTATACTAACAGGATCCCCAATAACAAAATCTCCATTAGATCTATTTACACAATGTGCGTTCTTAAGTCCAGAATTATTAGGTTTTCATAGTTACTTAGCCTTTAGAAATAGGTATGCTGAGATGACCGATATACCGGTTGGTTCGGGTAGATATATTTCTATACCTAAATACTACAAAAGATTAGATGAGTTAGAAGAGAAGATGAAGTCTTTTGCGACCAGGATTCGTAAGGACCAATGTTTAGACCTTAAACCTAAAGTTAGATCTAAAAGGTACATAGAACTAGAAGGTGATGGTAAGAAAATCTATGAACGATTAAAACACCATGCCTTAGCTATTGTTGAAGACAGTACGATATCTTTCTCAAATAAACTTACTGAGATTATTAAACTCCACCAGGTGTGTAATGGTTTTACAAAAAATGATGATGGTGAGATCATGGAATTACATAAGTCTAAGTTAAATGCTTTAGATGAAATACTTGAAGAAACAGATGGCAAAGTAATTATCTGGGCTAACTATTTATATAACATTCATGAGATCAAAGACTTCTTAACTAAAAAATATGGAGAGGATTCAACCGTATGTATTTATGGTGCTGTTGATGTTGAAGATAGGCAAGATGCTGTCAAAAGAATTCAAGAAGATGAGAAAACAAGATTCCTAGTTGCTAACCCAACTACAGGAGGTTTTGGGCTTACGCTTACTGCCTGTAATACAGTGATATATTTTTCTAATAATTATAATTTAGAAGTCCGAATGCAATCAGAAGACCGTGCTCATAGATTGGGCCAAAAAGGCACTGTTGTTTATATTGATATTGTAGCCAAGGGTACATTAGATGAAGCTATAATGAAATCTCTTACTAGTAAAGGTCAAATCGCTGCTAAAACTTTAGGTGAAGAAGATCTTAAGAGCTGGTTGCTGTAAGTTTGTTAAACTGCTCTACTCTTTCTAAAAACTTATCTCCATACTCTTTTAAATCCGACTCATTTAATCGGAATTCTTGGTATTGAAGATCTCTTGTACAAATAGATATTACTCCTTGTTCAATTGGTCCATAATTTTTTGTATGAGCTAGATAGTATGCACCTAGTTGATATTTATAATCTTCAACCCACTCTTCTTTTTTAGGTCTGTTTGATTGTTTCCAGTCTACGATGCTCGGTTTCCCGTAAGCAACACAAGATAAATCTGCTGTACCTGCAAATTTGTTTTCATATTCTAAACTTATTTCATTACCCCACACCTCATCTATTTTAATATTATCTAAAATAGTCTTGGCCATCATTCTAGGTTTAGTACCTTCTTCAGTAGCGTTGTAATAACCTTGACCAGTTAAATGATATTCAAGCACCTGGTGCATTTCAGTTCCAATTGTAGAAGCTTGTTGCATAATTCTATCTGCTTCTGCATTTCCTACTTTTCTTCTCCAATTTTCTAAAAATCTTTTATCTTTAGTTGCGTTTAATATGTTTGTAACGCTTGGGACTTTTATATTATCTACTAAATATTTTCTTCCGTTTGTATCTGAAAATCTATTATAATGTTTGTAAGGATATTTCCTAATCAATTTCATATGTAGTTAATACTACAAATGGTTGGAAAGTACAGCCATAAATATAGCAAACATACCTGCTACAATAATTTTTTCTATTCTATTTATTCTTTGTTCCATTCTATCAATTCTTTCAAAAGTCTGTCTTTGCATCAATCTGCAAATCTTTTCGTGATTATCTATTCTATCTATTGCAGATTTTCTAGCCACGTCTGACTCCTCTTTGTGCTATTGCAGCTCCTGTTGGATCGTTAGGAAACAGTGCTTGGAATTGTTGCGGATTTACTTGTCCGGTAGCCGGTGGTACTGGTGCTGTAGGCGCTTGAGCTACTGGATCTTCAAGTTGTAGGTCAGCCATAACCATAGTTTTTTCCTCAGCTTCAACTGGTGCTTCTTCAGCATCAACCATAGCTTCATTCTGTGTAGCTGTAGATAACATTGTTACAGCGTTAGTGTCTGTTTGTAGGTTACCAGAGCTTCCTGAATAGTCTTGTGCAAACATAGTTTCGAAATTGTTTTTAGGAATTGTATCTTCGTTATAGTTAGGTGCTGGAACTTTTGCTTCTAGTTGTCCCATTCTTTCAGTAATTTCTTCTGGTGTAACAGTTTTAGGATCTACTCTTGGAACATCAGCATCACTCTCATTTAAATAGTTAACGAGTCTTGCAAAAGCTTCTCTTTTTTGTGTAAGACCTAATCTACCAACAACTCCTGGCGATTTTAAAATGTTAGCTGCTGTTTGAATATCTCTACCTTTAAAATATCTTCTTCCAATACCTAAAACTCCTGGTACACCATCACCAACTTTTTTACCCATTAATAATCTAATTTGTTCGTCAGGGTTTAATGCATCATTAAAAGCTCTCATAGCTATAGGGTCTGTAAGTATTTGACCTGCACGTCTACCTAGTAAAATAAACAATGCTGGTGCAAATGGGTTAACAGCTGCAGAACCTCCAAGAACTAACGCTCCTGTAAATGAATTAAGTCCACCTAATTGTAATCTTCTTTGCATGAAAGTAGATGTATCCGCAATAGGAGTATCTGATACTGCTTTCATATAAGTTAAAAACTTTTCAAATTCTTTTGCTTGTCCTCTACCACCAAGTATAGATATCATTTTTTCTTTTGCTACATCATCAGTTGGATCAGCAATTCCAAGCTCTCTCATAAATTTATTGATGTTAAATCCTGATGTATCTTTAGGACTAAATCTTATTTTTGTTGCATCAAATATATTATTACCTGTTTTAACTTTGTCTAAACTAAAATCTACGACATCTCCTTTTTGAACCATTGATTCCATAACATCTACTGTTCCATTAATACCAGCTCTAACAGTAGACTCGTTCATAATTTCATCAATCATTGTTCTACCTGCAGGAGATGAGGCTGAATCAAAACCTTTATAGAATGAATTAAACATCCATCTAGCTTTTGCAGCATTAAATAATCCTTCACCACCACCTTTTGTAACTCCTATTGCTTTACCAGTTTTCTTAGATACTATTTTATCAGCACCTAATAATTGTCTAAATTGTTTGATTGCAGTAGGGTCTCCTCTTGTAAATACATCGTTAGCTAAATCATTAAAGAATCTTTGTGATTTTTTCTTTTCCATTCCACCAATTCCAGCTAAAGCTTTATTTGTAAATGTTGTTGCATTGTAGTCTCTAAATACTTTTGTAGCATTAGCTCTTTGATAAAAGTTCATTAATGTAGAGAATGTATCATTCGCACCATAAAGTTTATCTCTTAAACCTTCAGAAGATTTTATCTTAAGGGCCATATCTGCTTCTGCAGCAGCAGGATTTGTTTTCTTTAGTGTTTCGTATGCCGCTTTGACTGTGTCATCTTTTAAAAAAGTTTCTTTTGTTATGTTTGCACCAAATGAATTCAAATCATTTTCTAACGCTTCCCTAATAGACCAAAGCGTAGGTCTTATGTTTTCATATCCTGTAGTTTGTATTGCTCTATTTAAAGTTGTAATCATACCCTTATATTCTTTTGGAGTTACAAAATCATCAACTGCGTTCATGTATCTAAAAAATAATGCAAGTGGATCTCCTGTTCCCTGAAGTTTCTGTAAATCTTTTAAAGGTACGTCTCCTAATTTATCCTGAGCATATCCTCTTAAACCAGGAAATTGCATTGCTAATTCATCCACATAATCACCAGCCATTTTTTTAACATGTCCTGTAGGAATAACTTTAGGATTACCTATCGTATCAGCTAAAGTATCAAAAGCTTTGTAACTAGCATTAATTAAATTAGAATTTTGTTTAAATGCTTCATCTGCTTGTTTCCAAATAGTAGCTGATAGCATACCTGTCTTTATAAGTGGCCCATAATTTAATACAGAGTTATTTAAATATTCTCTTCCTGCTGCTTGTTCAGCGCCTTGTAAAGCCTCTTTACCAATACCATTAATAAAAGGCATGATACCAAGTACCTTAAAATACTTAGCTGCAAAACCACCAAGAAGACCTGTACCTTCTTGTGCAGTCATTACCATAGGAAGTGGTAAACCTTTGTCTCTTGCAATGTTAACTAATTCTTTTGCATCTTTTGATTTAGCACCAATCATTAATCTTCCAACCTTACCTAAACCTTTTGTAATTACTGGTGTTAGTGTTGCAGCACCAGCGTTCCATGCTAAAGCTGTAAACATAGAGTCTGCAGCGTTAGCCATCATATCTGTATTGACTTCTGTTTGGCTCATGTTTTGCATGTCCGATGCTATTGCATCCATCGCAGCAACTCCAACAGTTTCATTTAACATGTCATAAGTAACTGAACCTGCGCCTGCTCCTGCAGTACCACCTAATACAGAATATACTTCTGCTCTTCCAAGTGGACTTGCTAATACTCTACCAACAGTTGGATCTGCTACTTTTGCAAGTAATTTTGTAAGGCCACCTAATAATTTAAATCGTCCTGGTAGTCTTGTTGTAAGTTTGTCTGCAAAGTTGCTAAACATTTTAGTTCTAGCAAACAAACCTGTTGATTTGTCTCCTGGTACTTTTGATTTAGCTGCACTAAATATTTTCTTTCTCATTGCAACATAAGGTGTAATAGATCCTATAAGATCTCCAGCAAGCACTGCTTCTGATCTACCATCTAGAGAACTTCCTTCTTGTTGTAATCTAACACCAATAGGATTTTTAACTGCAGCATCTATTGTTGCTACATCTTTTGCTGCACCTGCTCTTTGTGATTGTAACTCTGACATAGAAGGACCTGTGATTAATCCTCGTTTTATAGCTTCATCTACTGCTTGTCTTTGTCTTGCATTTAATTTATTTGGATCAAAAGTATTGTTATCAATTTGATCTTGAATATCTTTTAAGGAAGCCATTAGTTTATCCCTTCAATAATATTTTCTATCTCTTCTAAACTTAAGTCTTCTGCTAGTTGTGAAGGAACACCACCTTCTCCCTCAAATACTTCAAAATTTTTAAGTCTTCTTAAATCTTTTAGTGTAGTTTCTAATCCACCTGCTGTTGTGTAAAGACTTTCTTGTCTTCTAATATCAGACTCAAGCTGTCTTCCAATTGCTTCAATAGAAGCTTTAACATCTTTAGAAGATCTAGTTAATGAGAATATATTTACAATTTCTTTAGCAGCATTAACATCTCTTTGTGTTAATCTATCTTGATCTTTAAATGTGTTTGCAAGTGCGTAAGTAAGTGTAACTTCTTGTACAGCAAGTTTCTCTTGTTCTTCTCTAGATAGTCCAGATAACATTCCTCTTTTATTTAATCTAGCTTTTGCTTGTTTTATTAAATTTTTACTATCTAAATTTTTCTTAGCTGCTTCTTTACCTTCATCACTTAAAGAAGGATCTCTGTCTATTGCAGCGTATTCGTCTGCTTGTAGTTCGGCTACTTTTGCTTCTAAAGCATCTAATGACATTGAGGATACTTCAAACCCTAATACTTCTTTTGCAACACCACTTAATCTTCTAGTAAATTGATCAATAGATAATGCAGCACCAGCTTTTACAGTTTCGCCAGACTCATCCATTTGATTTAAAGTTTTTAATACATCTCTAGTTACAGATAATGCATTGTATCTATTACCTAATACATCTTGAATATCAAATAATCTTTTGTCTACATTTTTTTGTTCTAAAAAGTTTTCAAATTGACCAATTAGTTCACCATTACTATCCGCAATTGGTGCTCCTTGTGAAACAGGTACAAACATTTCTCTACCATCAGCTCCAATTCCTGCAGCCATTGTTACCGTTCCATCTTTCATTTGATAAGCTTTGTAGTTTCTTAATCTACCATCAGCTCCTCTAATTTGAACTATTCCACCAGTTTGTTCAGGTCTTTCAACTTCAGCATTAGCATTATCATTTACAAATTTCATATGATCTAATGCTGCGTTTAATGATGCTTCTCTGTTACTAGCTCTAAGCTCACCTTCTTTTAATTTTATTGTTGCGTAGTTATTAACTGCAGGGCCTAAAGCTTGACCAAATACTTCAAGTGCTCCACCAATACCTGAATTTCTTGTAGTACCTGTCAATAATCCTGAAGCAAGATTAGCTAAAAATACTAATTTAGCTTGTGAACCTTCACCTTTAAATACTTCCTCTTGATATTTTTTAGCAAGTGCTATTGTTTTATTAAACTCTACATCGTCCGATGGACCACCTAAAGCAATTTCATTGTTGCCTTGTTTTTTATTTTCTGTTTCAATATTTTTCTTTTCAGCTTCAGGCATATCTTTATCTACTACTTTAGTAGGTAAAGTGTCTGTACTACCTGGAGGTCCTGGTGGCATTCCTGTACTGTCTATGTTTACAGCATTTTCTTGCACTGCATCTAAATCTGCTATGTCCTCTGAATTAGCTACGTTATCCTGTAGCAGTGGGTCGCCTTCCGCTTTTAATTGTTTTGATTTGTTAAAACTTGGTCTTCCTGATCCTGGTCTACCTTCTACAATTTTTCTGTCTTCTGCAACTTTTTCTTCAATTGGTTTTGGTTTAAATTTACCAAATAAATCTGCATCTGATACACCCTCTCCCATATAACTAAATGCTTTATTTCTGTTTTCTATTTCAAAAGCTTTTCTTTCTTCAGGAGACATTGCATTAATTTTTTTTCTTAATTCTACACCTGCGTCTACTCTATTTTTTAATCCATATATTCCTGCTAAACCAATTGTACTTGGAAGAAAACCAATACCCGCTAAAGCAGGTAACGCTCTTGTAGCAGCATAACCTCCACCTAATCCAAACGCTGTTCTTCCAACAGGATCTTCTATACCTAAACCTTGCGCAACTTTATCACCTGCATAATAACCAAGAACTCCAGGTATCTGAACCCCTCCTTTAACTAAATTTTTTACACCTCTTACTGGTCCACTGACTGACATTCTTTCCATAAAAGTAGGTGGCTTTCTTAAAGCTGGAACAGGTGCTCCAGTGTAGGGCTGTCCAACCATAATACCTGTATTTGCATTGATAGTTTTAAGCACACCTTTTCTAAGTGCTTCTTTCCTAAACATAGGTCTGTTTAAAACTTTATTAAGTGACATATAAACTCCTATGCCTGTCCGGTTGGTTTAACACCTTGGAATGCTGTGAACGCTCCTATACCCGTACCTACAGCTTGGGCTAACGGACTTGTGCTTGGTGCAGTTCCCATAGTAATTCCTGATTGTGATTTAGGTCCTGCTGCATATAGATTAGATAAAAACTCAGCTCTTTGATATGGTTCGTATTGTTGTTGTAGTGTTGATTGTCTTTGAGCATCAAGTGCGGATTGAGCTAATTGTCTTTGAACTCCTCCTGCAGCCATTAATTGATTTATATCTGATTGTGCCATTTGTTGTTGACCAAGTCCCATTTGACCTAACAACTGACCACCCTGTAAACCAACTCTCTGTTGGTTTTGTGCTGCAGATAAAGCTGTATTAAAACCTTGTGCTTGTGCAGTTCCCATAGCTGTTAAAGCTCTTCCTTGAAGTTCTGCTTGTTGTACTCCTTCTCTACCACCACCAAAAGCTCCTGCTCCAATAGCTTTAGCTCCTAGTTGTTGTTGCATCATCTGTCCTTGTCTTGCAATTTCATCAGTCACATAAGATTGGTATGGGTTTAAATATTGATTTATCTGAGCAGCGCCAATAGGCGCTGATGCAGCTTGTACTTGATTAATACCTGCATTAACAGTTGGAGCCCCAACACCAGTCATTCCTGCTGCTTGCATACCCTGTTGCTCGAAAGAACCTAAGCCAGTTACTTTAGAGTCTGGAAGATCAATAGGTGTGTGTGCGACTTGTCTCGCAATGTCCATCAACTCTATCTTACGTTCTTCTATACCGGGTGCTTCTCTTACGTAATTAGTTGTTGTTGATGGTGGAGCTGATCCACCTCCGCCTCCTCCGAAAAAACTCATATTATATCCATTTCTCTAGTTGTACGTGTTTCTTTTGCCATCCCCATTTTTTGGAAACTTTTTCCCATCCAGGTCTGGCCATTATACTCATTCTTTTACATTTATTTATTTTTGCAAAATCTGTTACTGCTGTTATTAAATTATCTTCCCATAATTCTCTTCTTTTACCTGTGCATATTACAATCTCATATTGATTATAGTTTGGCATTATACCAATTCTACCAACACAAATACCAAAAACTTTATTTTCTTCTGACTCATCAGAACCAAACATTATCCAACATTGCATTAAATCTTTTTTTAACTCATTCATTACCCAAGCTGAATCAGCATATTTACCTGAAAACGCTAAGGCTTCTGAAACCATAAACTCAGCTAATGGCCAAAATCTTTCTATATCCTTAGGCTCTAAGGGTAGAATACTAACTAAAGGTTTAATTTGTTTTTTGTTTGCTGTTGCCATTTCCATCCTGTAATAAATCAAATACACGCTTGTATCTTTTTTGTTGTTCATAGAAATATTGGGCACCTTTTTCTCGCATATCTTTCATGCTATTTGGATTAGCTCCAGCTATGATTCCAGCACCTAATACTCCATCTGCTCTTGTTACAAACTCACCGTCTGCTAATTGAGCTAACATTGTATCCTCGTCTTTGTTTCCTACGCCTGCTCCGTCTTCTACATAACCCGATGCTCTAACATAATTGTTTGCATCGTTTTCATCATGAGAAACTTTTGATGGAAGGTAATTGATACCACCTTCATTAAATTTTTTAATTTCAGCTAAACCACCTGTTCTTAAACCTTGTTTAACTAATGAGTATGGACCCATTCGTGGATCATCTTTACCTGCTTCTTCAGGTGCATAAACTTTTTCATAAGCTTTTTCTTCACCTGTAGTTGGATCGATGTAAGTGTATCCAGGTCTCTGATCTCTCATATTTAAATAATTCATATTGTAACCAGGCATATAAATATCTGTAGGTTGGTTATCAAAAGCACCTAGTCCGTAAGTTGTTGCAGCAATCGCTGCTGAAGTTTTAAATGGATCAAATTGACCAGTCTCCTTATTTTTTAAAATATCTAAAATACTTCCGCCAGTTCTGTTTTGATTTTGTGCTGCTATTAATTGATCAGAGTAAGACCCTCTAGCCACATCTTCACCAAATCCAGAAACACTTACAGGTTTTTGTGGATTGTAAGCTCCAGGCAAATTAGCTAACATTGCTGGTTGACTTGCAGTAAATGCTTTTGTTGCCGCTGATCCTGGAAACATACTCATGCCTGTTGAACCTAAATTGTATCCTGTGTAAGCTCCAGTAATACCACCAAGTATTCTTCCAAGTCCTGATGCACCTGAATCTTTTGCTCCTTTGTATCCTTTGTAACCACCATAAGCTGCAAGTGCGTAGGGTAAAAACTGTAGCATTTATTAAATTCTCCTTTTAAGATCTTAAGTATGAAATAATACCATTTTACTTAGCGAGTTTCAACTCATCGAGAAAACAACCTTCGTATTGGTGTTCTCCCACATGTATAATAGGGTCATTGACATAGACGTAGCATTTACCACCAATGTCCTTCCAAAGCTTACAGAATGAGAAATCTTCACCCATATAAGTCTTTGTTTCAGGGTCATGTATACAATCAAAAAAGTTCCATAGATTAGGTCTATCCACATACTCACCGTTTATTACTGTCTTTTGAATTATGTTTTTATCTGGATATTTTTCAATCATCTTGTCAAACACGCTTCTGTTAATCATCATACATCCTGTGGGACTATGTGTAACTTCCATAACACCGTTATCTAGTTTTATATTCTCAGGGTTCTCTACTTTCATAGGGTAAGTATTTAACCATCTGTGTATATCTCCAGGGTTTTTTACTTCACCATCATTCCATTTTTTATAAAGCTTATCCCACATCATTGTCTTAAGAGGGTAAGGAATAGAGATTAATTCTTTATCTATATCTAGCATTTTAATAATAGAGTCTGCTCTAAAATATATATCCGAATCTACAAATAACATGTGGGTACAACTAGATTCTAAAAAAGCCGAAGTACATAAGTTTCTTCCTTGTGTTACCAAAGATGATTTTAATAAAGTAAATGTTATTTTAATTCCTTTTTTAATACAAAGTTGTTGTAATTCTAAAAGAGCTTGTGTGTAATGCATAGTCACATCACTATGACAAGGCGTACAAATCATTAAACTATATTTTGATTTAACTACTTTCTTTGTTTCTTTTTGTCCGGTGTCCGGTTTCCACATAGGGATAGTGGCTTTTTCGTATGAGGTTACCTCAACTTCTTTAAGTGTTTGGTAAGTATCCTCATTTATTGTTTCTTTCATTTAAAGCTCCTTTCAGAAAGTTTGTCCATTCCATACCCTTTTTTTGCCAGTTATAAAATCTTTTATAAAACTTTTGTTGTTCCTCTAGGTGGTCTTGCATGAAACCCTCATGCAAATAATCAGCAGCTATATTGATTGCTCCTGCAGTATCTTGTGCCATTTGTTCATAATTTGTTGAGTAATTAATGTATACAGGCCACTCTGCACATGTTTCATACAAAGCTCCAAAGTTATTAGTAATAACATGTACACCAGAAGCTAATGCTTCAAGTGCTGATGCACATGATGTTTCTTCAAATATAGATGGATATACAAACATATCATAGCTAGGCATTACTTCTCTAATATATTCATTTGGTTTATAACCAATGTAATTTACGTTTGGTAATTTTCTAGCTTGTTCGTATAGTGCTTCAAAATCTTTTTCAGTGTTCTTTTCAAATTCAGATCCGTAAACTTTACATGAACTATAAACATCTAATTTTATATTAGGGTTTTCAATTTCTTGCATAGCACGTAATAAAACATTTAAACCTCTCCAAGGTGTGCAGTGATGTATTAATTTTATAGGACTTCCTCTTTTATATTTCTTTCTTATTGGAAAATCATCTATACCAATTTTAATTACTACGGATCTTTCAGTTGGTATATCAAAAGCATATCTAAATTTTTCATAGTTCCAATGACTATTAAATACATACCATTCATACTCTTTGTGTCTTTCTTTATCTTTAAAAAATTTTTGTAGGTTAGGTTGATCCCAAGAATTTTTTTGCCAAAGAATGTTAAGTTTATCTGGGTCTAATGGAACTTTTCCCGGTATTGATGTGCAAATTTGAACTTGATCTAGTAGTTCTTTGGAAACATGCTTATGGAGCATCTCCATTTGGATTTCTGTTGCTCCGCGAGGTTGCATTATTTTTTGGTGGCAGCCCCCATAGAAACTTTAGTAACCTTAATTTCAAGGTCTTGTCTAAAGTCATCCACAGTAGTGTCAGTATTGGGGTCAGCAACATCAGCATCAAAATCAACTTTACTAGCATATACTTTACCAGTCCTTTTGTGTTTAATAATTTCTTTTGCTTCTGCTGGTATTTTAATTATATCACTCATTTTTGTCTCCGTCCTTGTCTATTGTATTTTTTATTATTTTGCAACTTTTTTTTCTTATTAGGACTTTTACAATGTCTTCTAGGTCTTTTTCTAGGCTTATCTCTTTCAACAAAGTCTTTAAATTTTCTAGCCATTTTCCTGTGATCTATCTATCAAAGCATAGCTAACAGCTCCTGTAATTTGATTAGCAGTATCTGCTTGCACTTTTAAAACATCACTAGCTTCTAAATTTAAACTTGAACTAACCATGTTTGTAAAATTTTTATTTAATTGAGCATGACTAATCTCTACATCTGACCCACCAGATTTTTGTAAAAAAACATCAACATCTACATTTGATGCAGTCTGATGACTAGCTTGAAGAGCTTTAACAATAATAGTTGCATCTGATGGACACGTTAAAATAGTAGTCACATTAGTTGTAGTTAAATCAAATGTTTCGCTTTTGTATCTTATTGTCATTGCATAAAGTAATTAAATGAATCTTGTTCGTTTTTCAAGTCTTGTTGATAAGAAGTATTTAATTGGTTTTCAACGGTAGCTAATGCTTGGTTAATTTGTCTAAAACCTTCTGTTGTATATTCTTGAGGTGGTTCAGGTACGTATACGTTAATCTTAGCCATGTAATGCTGCTCCTCTCTCCGAAGAATCAAACCCACTTTTAGATGAAGTGCTTGGTGCACTTTGGTTTGCTCCGCCAGGTCTATCTCCTCTTCCTCTATCCCCTGTAGAAGGACCTTGATTATCTAATCTTTGTTGAATTTGTTGAATTTGATTTCTACGTTGATCTGATATTATTTGTTTTTGCATTCTTTTGTTTTGTAAATAGTTTGATATTAATCCTGATCTACCGACTAAAGCAGATATACCCATTAAAGGATTTATAGAAGTTCCTAACATAGTTGATCCCAAAGACTCTAAGCCAATTTTCTCGCCAATTTTATTTAAAGCAATATTTTTAAGTACATTACCACCCACAGTTCTAAAATCTGGTAAAGTCATACCTTCATCTACTAAAGGAGCTATACCTGAAGGTTGTAATTGTTCACCTGGTACTAATAAATCGGGTTCCATTATCTTCTACCATCCGGGTTTACATCAGCTCTAAACGTTCCAAATCTCCAGGTTTCGTCAACCGCTGTGTTTTGTATTTTTAAATTAGCCAATCTGCCTCTTGCTCTTGTGTCAATTTTATCTGTTGTAGAGTTTATAGTAAAAGGTCCTAATTGTGAAGAAGTTCCAGAGTCAACAGGAAAATTTTTTAAAAATATTGTAACTATTGCGTTACCTTGCAGATTTTTAAAATCTGGTAAAAACCTACTTACCCTTAACATATTTTCACCGTCACCATCTGTAGGCAGGTCAAAGTCTCCAGATTGAATGTAAGCAGGTATAGCTGTTTCCGTACCATTTAAAGCTATTTCATTATTGCCAATCTCGTGTGCATAATATGTACCTGAGCCAAAAGTATTTGTTGCACCACTCAAATTTGAGATTGTTGGTATGGCAGTTGAGTTATATTCTGTTGCATAAGGTACATCATATGTACTTGCATCTGCATAAGAACTTCTAGCAAGAGACATTACTGACCAAGTGTTTTCTACATAATTGTAAACAACAGCTCTATTGTTTTGTACTGCAGGATTACCTGAGGGTGTACCTGCTGGATAGAACCACACAATCTCATTAAATAAAGAGTTGTGTGAGCCATATATAATTTCATTAGATGAATAGTTTATTCCTACATTTGATCCGGTGGTCGTGAATACAAAGTCTTCTACAAGTGATGGAAGTAATTTAACGGTACCATCAAATACAAAGAATCCTCCACCCGCTCCCATCCAAAATACTTTACCATCTGCATATACAGTTGCGTGTTGGCCAATACATCCACAGTTAGAACCTACTTGTCTTATAGAAAAAGTAAATGGTGGTCCTACAAACTGCATAGTGTATGCTGCTTGATCTGTTAGAATTAAATTATAGTCTTTACCAGATACTGCTGCTACGATTTTATTACCTGTATCTAATCTAAATGTACCTGCAGTATTAACTGAAGTTGGTTGATAAACATTATAATTTTCTTGATCACTAAATCTAATAAACATAGGGTCTTGAGTTGTTGTATCACCTATAGTTGTTTCAGTTCCAAAGTGAACAACGTGTCTATCTCTATCAGAAGTAATTGTTAATCTTGTTGCTGTCGGAGCACCTGTCATTATCGTTGCTCTTTGCTCTAATGGATTTGATACACCAGGATTCCACACAAATGTTTTACCATCTTTAATAGTTGCTATTAATTGTTCTCCAAAGTTATCAAGTGACCATGAGCCAGGATCTAGAATCAAAGAAGAAGTGGTTGTTCCAGAACCCCAAGTTAATCTACTCCAAGTTCCTGTACCCCAACCATAACCATATGTTTGAATAGTGGGACCAATTTCTTCATAAGGATTAATACTTGCAGATCCAGCTGCAGTCATTCCTGTACCAGACTCATTTGATTTCATTTGAATAGTAAAACTATTTGCATCTGGTGTACTTAAAATTTCAAAAGTATAGCTTTCAAAATCAGCTACTGTAAAACCTGTTGCACCTCCACCAGGTAAAGTGACTGAGGTAAATGTTATATATTCACCTATATCTAATGCATGACTTGTTTTATTTACAGTTACAGTGTTAGACCCATTTGTAGATGTAAAAGTTGCGCTTGTTAAAGCAGTTGCTAAAGGTGTTATGTCATAAAACTTATCTTCATAATAAATATACAAAGCTTTAGAAGTACCTAGTGCAGCGTATCTTCTTCCCTCTAAATCTGTCCAAGTGTGTTGAGCACGTGTTGGTCCTGCAATTGTTTCTTGACCAATGGCTGTATAACCACCTATCTTTTCTGGTTGTCCGTATCTAAATCTTACAAAATCCCCGTCAATCCACTGTCCTTCTGCTCCTGATGGGGTATCTGCTTTATTAATTCCTGGGGCTATTCTTACATTTGTTAAAGGCATGCAACCATTTTACATCATTTTAAAGCTTCATCCAAGTCGCAGGAGAAGGTATATTATGTTCAGATTTAACACCTTCTTTCATAGTTAACATTATATCTCCTGAAATAGATAGTCTTGGTATGTCTTTTGTATTCTTTCCTGTTTCATGAAACATCATAGATGGAAATATAATTACATTACCTGTCTCTGCAGGGTATTCAGCTTTACCATAATTGTTTTGATCCCACTCTGTAAAATAAGGATCTCTCTTAGGTATTGTTAGTCCTACCTTATGTGCATCATCATCTAATAAAAACAAGTTACCTTGTTCGTGAGCTTGTGGATAATATACAAAACTAAAATGACTACTCATGTGTCTGTGATAAGCAATATGTTGTTCTTTAGTAGATAGGGTAGCCCAAGACTTTGTAATATAAATTTCAAACAAATCTAAATTATATTTTTGTGCAGATAAACAACCTTGTATTACTTTAGATAACTCAGTGTATAATTCTTTAAATCTTTTATCTTTATGTAAGTTATCATCAATAGATTGTAGTTCTTTTGGTTTTACATCCGTGGTCCGTGAGTATTGAGAATTGGTTGGTGTAATATCTCTTAGTATTATTGGTACAATTTTTTTGTTTATGTCTTCAAAGTTTTCTAACTTAGTTATGTATATTGGATAACCAAACCATTTAGATATATTAGCCATCAAGTTTACCTTGGTAGTCAAACCAAATGTAACTATTTAGTTTAGATAATAATTTTTCCATATCATTATCCTTTACCACATATACAAGCGTTTCTGTACAAAAATCTTTGATAGCTTCGTATCTATGATGACCATCAATTAATACACTATTATTAACAACTAATGGGCAAAGTAATCCATTTAGTTTTATATCAATTTCAAGTTGATTTATAAGTTCTTGATTATTATTAGATTGATTAGGTTTAATATCTTTTAATTTATATCTTTGAAGTATTGAATTGAATATAATTTTTTGTGGTTTTAAAAACAATTATTGTACTCGTAAAAATCTATATCTAACTTCTCCTGAACCACCTGCAGCACCACTAGTTGAACCACCGTTTACTTGAGCAGCTCCACCTCCACCTCCAGATCCTCTAGTTCCTGCAGTTCCGTTTGTACCAGCTCCAGCAGAAGAACCACCAGCCCCACCTGCTATATTTCCAGCATAAGATGTAGCACCAGTTGATCCACCTATTCTACAGTTATCTCCTCCACAGTTACCATTATTAGAACCTACTGCTCCATTACCTGATTGATTAAATGATCCCACAGGACCACTTGTTAATGTTGTAACATTCTTTGTAGTACCGTCAGAATCTCTAAAAGTTCCAGACGTAATTGCAGTACCGTTAATAGTAGCTGATCCTGCGGTTCCCGCAGTGTTAGATCTTAAAGGTCCTTGTACTCCACCTCCAGTTCCTGAAGATCCACCACCTGCACCTAATGTAAATATTGCTCCTGCCGTAGATCCCGATAGTGTTGTACTTGCTCCACCACTTGCTGTTACATTAAAACCTTTACCAGCACCAGCTCCACCACCACCAATTGAATAAGAAATTGTTTCTCCTTGTGTAACACTAAAAATTTTATCTGATACATAAGCACCTGAACCACCTCCTGCACCAGCAGATTCTCCTCCTGCTTTATCGTAGTCCGCTCCACCAACGGCACCCCCTCCGCCACCTACTGCAGCTTGAATGTGGATTGCGTTAGCTCCTTGAGGAACCGTAAAAGTTCCTGAACCAGAACTTAATGTTTGAATTGATCCTGCTTCAAAAGCTGCGAATACTAATTCCCAAGTACCTGATACTTTTGCATATATCTCATCTGCTTCTTGCCAAGTACCTGATACTTTTCCGTAGGCGTTGTCTATCTCTTGTAATGTTCCTGGTACTTTGCCATAGTGATTAGCCATTAAAACCTTATGAATATGTAAACCAAATGTCTCCATCATTACCGCCTGA
>BCSF01000364.1_pt1 | contig 18722 bp, 18 predicted proteins | sample 1016431 | NCBI WGS metagenome assembly BCSF01 (sample SAMD00045685;SAMD00045686;SAMD00045687;SAMD00045688;SAMD00045689;SAMD00045690;SAMD00045691;SAMD00045692;SAMD00045684;SAMD00045690;SAMD00045691;SAMD00045692;SAMD00045684;SAMD00045685;SAMD00045686;SAMD00045687;SAMD00045688;SAMD00045689, study...
GATCATACGGTAGTGTGCAGAATAATGGCAGAAGTCATTCTTTAAGCGGCACATATGTTTTATCAAGTTCTACTTCTAATACAATAACAGAAGCATCTGACCTATCTTCTAATAGAATATGGAATATGTCTGAGAGTGCTACAAGTGGTAAAGTAGTTTCAGAAGCAAGTTCAGAAAGTTTAGCTAAAACAATTGTTGATTCTTCAACTAGTAGTACTACATTTAGTTATAGCGCTTATATACCAAGAGGAAGATACGGCATATTTTTTAGACAAACAAGTAGATATGTAAAGTTATCTGAAGTAATTACTTATTCTATTGACGGTATACATTCTCATGCAGGATATATTATGATGAATACATGGAGTTGGGCGCCTGATTTAAGTGTAGGAAATTCTTGTGAAGAGGCATTACAATCAAATTTACCTTCAGCAAATTGTATTATTGCTCCTTGTGGTATATAAATATAAATAAAAAGGAGAAAACCCCATGAATACAATACCAATAGATAAAATCATATCTGAGGGCAATGTACGCTCAAAGGTAGTTAATGGTAAAAACCCTGCATATAAAGCTCTGAAGAATAATATTGCGGCAATAGGTGTGCAAACACCAATTACTTATCGCAAAAACGGAGATAACTATGTAGTAATTAATGGTCATATGCGTGTTCAAATAGCAAAAGAACTAAAACTAAAAGACATACCAGCATATGAATCAAACGGAAAGGTAGATGATACAACAAAGCAATTATCTACAAATGTGTTTACTGTTGGAATGAGTTATGCTGACTTAGCTTATGCTATACAAGAGTTGCAAGAAAAAGGCATTGTTAAAACTAAAAAGGACTTAGCTACACATTTTGGTAAAAGTGCAAAAGTCATTAAAATTGCAGTTGCATTAAGCAATCTTCATAGCTTTCTATTGGCAGCATTCACTGAACTAGACCATTACCAAAGTAGCAATCTCATACATTATCTTGAAACAATATCAAGAGTTACAATTGCAAGACAAGAGAGCGTTATGATCGATTTGTTGAGGATAGAAAATGAAGGAGATTTTGTAAAAGACAATGTTGTAAGAGAAATAGATGATTATGGATGGGGAAGTGAAAACTTTGAATCATTTTGTGAGGATATGGTCGAAGAACTCACATCTGATAAACAAAGATTGCAATATATAAAAGACACTGTTGGCATAGATAAACTAAGAGCATACGAAGAAAGCTATGGTGTAACACATGAGTTTACAGGAACATTGTTTAAAGAATATGAATCAGAGCAGTTTACAACTGATCAAGATATACTGAACAACATGTTTTTGAATGAAACAGAAATGGGTGCATTCTTAACAGTAAATAGTGTAGAAATAAAAAATGATGACCGCTCTGATTATACATTTCACTTTGATTGGAATGATAAATTGTCAAAGATAAAAGCTAGAGTTAAGAAAGATACTGATTTTCCAATTTCTAAAGTAACAATAGAAGGTTGGAATGGTAATTCTTGGCATCCTCAGTTCTTTGTATCTGTACCAAAAACAGCAGTAGAAGACTCACCAACTGTAAATGATACCGATGTAGAAGTTGCTGCAACAGACACAAAAGACCCTTATCAACTATATTACAATAAATTTAACAAATGGCTTGCTGGATTTGTTGTTGATTATATTGATAGAAAAGTCTTTACAAAACAAAGAGATAAGGATGGCAATTTGATTGTGTTACAATGGTTGATATATGAGTTACAAGCTACCATGATTCTTGATTTACCATATCGTTATGAAGGTGACCAAGCTCCAACTTATCATCCTTTGCATGATGAAAAGATAGATAATGATGAGCAAATGCTAGAACAAATGACTAGGCTTTGGTTTGAACAAAAATCAGGTAATGCTGACTTTGCAACACTTGACATATTGTTTGACAAACTAGGCATTCAATCTTGCATTGATGTAGCAAAAGAAGTATTTTTCAATGATGCAACAGCTAGAGAAGAATACTTTAAAGTCCTATCAAAATCAGACCTAGTAGAGTTAACAGAATTAGATAGTAAAACATCTAAAGACACTCTAGTAGAAAATGCAACAACTATAGAATGGGCAACTGTTCCATTTATAGATTTGGTAGGCACAAATAAGGGTAGTGGTTCAAACTCACTTAAAGCATATCTTTAATTGACCCCACATGGGAGGGGATTGTTTAAGCCAATTGGCAATCCCCTTCCCCCTATCTTTAATAATATTAGGATTTAAAAGTATTTTAAAGTAAATTTAATAGAAGGAGAAACGCAATGAACAACGATATTATTCATCGAGTAGAAAAAATTCTACGAAAACATCCAGCGACAAGAGATAATGATAGTAGGCTCATCTTCATGTACTACACAAAGTATGTGCCATTGTTTTATTTGCCACTTGATGATGGTCAAAACTACGAAGCAATGGATGTCGTAAAATTCTTTAGATTACTTGCAAATAAACATATTACATCTATGTCTAGTATTAGTCGTGCTAGACGGAAAGTACAAGAAAGTTTTCCAGAACTTCGTGGTAAAATGTATGGAAAAAGACAAGCTAATCAATCTAAAGTAATAAAAGAAATAAGATTGTATGAAAAAAATAGATACAATCAAATACAAAATGAGGTGTATAATGACAAACTCGGATAAACCAAATGTAATTAAAGCATATGATCTTTATTTAAAAGCTAATGATGTATCAAATCAAATTACGAGAGCATCTAAAAATGGTAAAAATATGTCAGCTTCTAGTGCTGGTTTGTGTGCAAAGAAACAATGGTATGATAGAAATCATCCAAAACTTAGAGAACCATTTAGTGACCAAACATTAAGAATATTTCAAGTAGGTAATCTTGTTGGTAATGATTTTGATAAAGCAATGGATATGAATCTTTTAGATTTTCCAAGTAAATATTCAGAAGAATATGTATCAAATGATGATTACAACTTAGGAGGTAGTTTTGATTTGTTTATTGTAAAAGATAGCAAAGGTTATTTATATGATTATAAAACTGCTAATAGTTGGTCATGGTCAAAACAATTTGGTAAACGTAGACCATTAGATTCAACAAGTGGAGACCAATACAGATTTCAATTAGGAACATATGCATGGTTATTAAGTCAAGATAAATACAAAGAAAAGTATGGACATGATGAAATAGCATACATGGCTCTTATTGGATACAATAAAAACGATAGTAAAATAAACGAAGTAGAAGTCAGTTTAAATTTTATTGACTTCGCTGAACGATATTGGAAAGAAGCAAAAGTTATTGTAGAAAGCCAACAAGAACCACAAGAATCAAAAACAGTACCATTTAATGAATGGGAATGTGGTAAATATTGTGCTTATAATAAAGTTTGTGACAATCCAAACAACCCTAACTATAAAGGAGAAGAGAATGAAACGAAAAAATCCTAAACCTAAACAGATTGCACCGCAATTGCCTAACGATTTAGTAGAAATGCAAAGTCGTGAAAACTTAATGAGGATGCAATCATCTGGTAGGTCTGAGATTCCAACGCCACCAAGTCAAATAAAGAAAAAACCTGATGGCAAAGATTATGTAGAAGAAGCATGGATGAGGCATATGCTTAACAAACATTTTCCAAGTTGGTCATGGGTACATGCTGGTGATAACCCTGTTCAGTTTTTAGGCGGTGAATGGGTACATGTATCTGGTACATTAATTATTACTGATAATGGTGTGCAAAGGCATTTCTTTAGTCCAGGTGCTGCAAGAGTACAGTTTGGTAAGAATAAACCACATACACCTGAAAATGTTATAAACATAGACTACAATGTTGCTAGTGCAAATGCAAATGCATTTAAGCGTGCAGTAAATAGATTAGTTAATATTGCAGATGATGTTTATCGCAAACAGATTCTTGATTTAGATGAAGAAGATATGGCTCGTTTACGAGAGTTCTTTGATGAATTGATCTCACAGAATCCGAAAGAAAAAGATACACTTGGAAAGATAGAAACAAATGTATTCACGAAAGTAAAAGCTGGTTCTATAAATATTACAAACTTAGATGTAGTATATACAGAACTTAAAAACACATACAAATACAAGGAGAGTAAATAATGAGTATATTAGACATGGAAACAACTACTTTTATCCCTAGTGATAAACCTGCTAAAACGAATGAAATAGTTGCAGAAGGTAAGTACAAGGCAGCTATTGTAAAGGTAGAGAAAAAACAACAAGATAAAGTAATACCAAGTCGTACAGAAAATGGTGTTAATCATGTTGCTGACATGTTACAAGTAGAATATGTTTTGTCTGATGACAATGCAAATCATGCTGGTAGACATGTATGGTCAAGTCCTATATGGATATGGAAAGATACACCACATATCAAAACTTTAGGATTAGATACGTTATTACATGTTCCTAATACAAATAATAACTTTAGATATCATAAGTTTCTTGAAGTTGCTGGATATGATATAGAAGAAAAAGTTGTTGAAGTTCAAGATAGCAATGGTAAAACAGTAAAGCGTAAAGCTTTTACATTACCTGTAGAGTTAGACTTATCTATCGCAGAAGGTTCACAATGCATTATTGATGTAAAGCATGAAAAGTGGACAAACAAAGAAGGCGAAGAAAGAACAACTGCTAAAGAAAGAGGCTTGTATGAACTAGAAGGTGCAGAGAAAATAGATATTAAATCTAATGATGATGACGATGATTTGCCATTCTAACTAAGCCATTGATTTGAGGCTACTAACTGAAATAGGAATAAACAATAAGTACTGGGTTGAAAATATACCCTGCGTATGAATAATGCATATCCTAGTTTAAGCGTAGCCTCATTTTAAAAACATGAAAGACATGCCATGAAAGAAAACAAACCAGGAGAAGGTTATAGACTTCACTTGCAATACAAAATGTTTGATAAAATGATTAGCGAATCTTATGGTGGCGAATATGATGCTATGTATGCATTTATTTTTAGCAAAGATTGTAGTAAACAATTTCCTGAAAAATATCTACATGATTGTTTGATAAGTGATTTTATAAAGTGGTCAAGAAACAGAGGAGTTTTATCGGAATGAGATGCCCAGCTTGTGGATATACGACACAAAAACAAAGACAAGTTGCAGAAGTAAAGTTGATATACAAAGAATTTCCTGACGATATAAAAGAAAAACTAATATACATTGGAAAAAAACTAAAACCTTTTTTTAATAAAGAAACACTCAACAGACAATGGAATCAGTTTATCTATGCTATATCAATAATGGATTATGAAATAATTAGAACAACATTGAATCAATATTTATTATCTGCTTATCACGAAGATGGTAAAGGTTTTCCTTATCTAAAAGCAATGGTTCACCTTAATGAAAAAAACTACAAAAAACATATTGAAACAGAAGTTGCAAGATTTGGTTCTAATCCACCATTAATAACAAACGAGGAGGAGGAATGAAATTAATAAAACTTAGGTGTAAATGCGGTATGTTCCGTATTGACCAAGAAGATAGAAAATTGCTTCATGTGTGTGCATGGTGTGCAACAGAAGCTAATATACCCGTAATAAAAAAAGAAGGAGAAGAATAATGGGAAAAATGAAAGAGTATGCACTAGAACTAGAAGAACAAAGTAACGATGCAGAGGCTGATTACTTTGAACACGCTATGAATAATCCGTGGCTAGACCTAGACATCAAGGAACAAAAGATACAGAGAATACTTGAAGAAAAAGCAAACAAAAAAGAAGGAGAAACAAAATGATCAAACCAAGACAAGACTATCCATTTGAATGGGATGTAAAAACAGGTCCAATATATGATGCTGGAAACGAAATAATAAAAGGTTTCCATGAAATATATAGAGACGATACAAAAGAAACTCTTCATGTAGCATCTGAAAGATATTATCCAATATCTAACAGAGACTTTATGAATACAGTTGATGTACTTGAACAAGAATATGGTTGTAAAGTAACAGGTGCTGGTTCATTTAAAAATGGTGCAGAAGTATATGTACAAATGGAAAACAATGACTTCGTTGAGGATATAATTCCTGGTGATAAAAATGGCGAAGTTAAAGGTTATGTAACACTTGCTAATAGCCACAATGGAGGACTCGCATTTAAGTTCTTCGCTGGTATGATTCGTATATGGTGTTCTAATACATGGACTGCTGCTACTAAAAATGATAACATGAGACCTGTATTATCTGTAAAACATACTGCAACAGGCACAGAAAGAGTCAGACAATTTGCTGATAACATTGCAGAAATAGCTAGAATACAAGAAGCTAATACTTATGCTATCAAAACAAAAGCTCTTGTGCAAACATACAATAATCATGTTGAGTTTGGCATTGACTTATGGAGGCTAGAAGAAAAGCCAAGACCTTTTATGTATGTTATGGATGATGGTACAAAAGTAAAAAGGTGGACAGAACCTCAACATAGTACAAGAGGTATTAACTTGATAGATAAACTTGGTGATTGCTATGAAAAATACAACGAAATCGAACATGGTAATTGGCGTATGTTCAATGCTGTGACAGATTTAGTCGATCATGGTAGCTCAGAAGTTAGAAAAAATAATGGATATACGATGTTTGGTAGTGGCAACACTTTGAAACTTCGTGCATTTAATCTATTATTTAATTAAGTTGTAACCCTTTTTAAAAGAAATAGGCAATCTTTTACATCATTAATGTCTTGATTGACAAAGTTTTTTTAAAAAAGTAGTCATGAGAGGCTGATAAATGTGTCCTTTAGTATGTGGTATACAGGACTCCTATTATGTTAATGAATGGTTGGCGTCATTTTGTAAGAGATTGCCTATAAAGGAATTAATATGAGTAACAAAGAATCAAATGCAAACATCCGTTTTAATCGTAGTGAAATACAATGGTTAATACTTGCCCTACAATTCGCAGAAAAATGTTCTGAATTATGTAGTCAGACAGATATGTCTAACGCTTTTCAAAAATTGCGTGTAGATTTGGTCAAGATAAAGGATGCATTAATTGAAAAAGAAAACACAGTCGTTAGTTGATTTAAATATTGGCGACAAATTTGAAGTTGTCGGTTTAGATACTATAGGTAAAGTACTAAACACAAGCGATTTTGGTTGTCTAGTTATGCTAGAAAATGCAAAAGGCTTTGACAAAGAAGGTAACCCAACAGTAAAAAAGGAACGTACTGTTATAGCAGCAGAAACCCAAGTAAGGAGATTAAATGAGTGAATTAAAACTAATGCCCCAATCACTAGAAGCAGAAGAGGCAGTAATAGGAATAATATTCAACGACAAAGAAACAATAGAAGAAGCAAAAAAATACATCACATCTTTTGAAATGTTTTACAATGAATCAAACAAAAGATTATATCACAAATGCATGGAGCTTTATAATAAAGAAAGCGACATCAATCCAATCACAATACTAGCATCACTTACAGAACAAGATAAAAAGAAATATCCTGATATTAATGCATATTCTTTAACTGGTCTTATGGAACTAGGCATGGCTCATCAAATGAAAGACTATGCTAAAATAGTTGCAGAAAAGTATTACAAACGTAAACTTATTAGACAAACAGAAAAAATACAAAAAGGTGCATTTAGCGATAATAAAGAGTTTAATGAACTAGTAGATGATATACATAAAATAAGTAGCAAGTTTCAATCTATAACAACAGGTAGAGATTTTGATCTTGAGGATTTGATTGAACAAACTGAAACAAGTATATATGAATCTGTTAATCTTGTTAAATATGGTTTTAATAGTTTAAATAAATTAGCAGGTGGTATGACTCGTGGCGAGGTAACAGTTATAGGTGGTAGACCTGGACATGGCAAAACAACTCTTGTTGTAAACCTTTGTTACAATTTACTTAAAGAAGGTCTAAAAGTAATGATGATTAACAGAGAAATGAGTAATAAAGAAATGATGAAAAAGTTACTTGTATTATCTCATAGAGATTTATATTACAGTAAGATTCGCAGTGGTGGTAGAAATATGGATGAAAAAACTATAAAGAATCTTTCAGAATCAATGGAAAACATAAAACAATACAAAGATAAATTGTTTATGTTTGATACTTTATTTACTTTACAAGATAGTAATGCAGTTATTAATAAGTATAAACCAGATATTGTTATTGATGACTACATACAACTCATTAGAGTACAAAGTAAAAATGATGGTAGGCGTTTTGAGATAGAAGAAATAATGCGAAGCTATAAAGAAACTGCAAAAAGATATAGTTGCATACCTATACTTGTAAGTCAACTTAATCGTAACATTGAAGGTCGTATTGACAAAGTTCCTAAAATGTCAGACTTATCAGAAGGTGGCAGTATAGAACAAGTTGCAGAAAACATTCTTTTTGTTTACTATGAATACAAAGACAAATACAATGAATCAGAACTAGGTCCTGACCAAAATCAAATTGTTGCAGCAAAAGTTCGTTATGGTACAGGTGGCATGATAACTATGGGATTCAATGGCAACAAATGTTTGTTTCACGAAAACATAATAGTAAGACATGATAAACAAGAAATAATAGTTCCAGAAGCTTTTCCTGTTGATAAAACACCTGATAGGATAATGGAAATACTCAATGATTAAATACAAACAAAATCTTGCACTTAAAAGACATGGTTGGAAAGCTGATGCTAAAAGAGCAGATAGGAATATTAATTATTGTAAATCTTGTAACCAATGCTGGGAAAGTATAGAAACAAAAGAATACCTTAGAGGTACTCATAAAATAATATACTTACATGATTTTCCAACATATGGTAAAAAGAAGGTAATATGTCCAAAATGTAAATAATAACAAGGGGAAATCTGATAACCTCCTTCTTGGGCTGGTTCGTTTCTTTCCAGCTTTTTCGGTTTCCCCTTGTATAATTAGAAAGGTACAATATGATTATAGCAGAAGTAATAGCACATCTTTTAATAATATCTTTTTCTGTATTTTGTATAGGCGTAGGTAGCGTTCTATTTGTTATATCTATAAATGTATATTCAGATTGGAAAGAGAATGGCAAACAAAAGTAAAGCTAAAGGCAACAGATTTGAGTATTTATTAAGAGATATGACAAAAGATATGGGTCTTGATTGTGTTAGAGCTTGGGGAAGTAATGGTCAGTCACTTGGTTGGCATGAAGAAGTTGATTTATTAATTGACGGAGTTATTAAAGTACAAGCTAAATGTCGCAAGAAAATCGCACAATGGATGATGCCATCTGAAGAAGTAGATATACAAGTTATTAAAGAAGATAGAGGCATACCATATGTGGTAGAACCCTATGATAAATGGTTAGAAAGAGTAATAAAATTAAAACAAAAGGAGAAAAACAATGGCAATGTCAATGGATCAAGTCGCAAAAGAACTACAAAAAAACGGAGAGTATGAGCAATTACTAGCTGTTTGTCTTCACTGGTTGAAACAACTTGGGCATTTAAAACCAATGAGCATTACTGAAAAAGATGATTTAGTTAATCAAATTCAGGAAGTGTTACCCGCTCATGTTGTTGATGCAGTCAATAAAAATGTAAGTCTTTCTGACGAAGAACAGTAAAAAAAAAGTGGGTCAGCAATTAAGCCAACCCACTAAACCCCACGAAAACGCCCTAACGCTCTCATTTATATATTATGATATATAATTATTATATGCAACTAGTAATACTTACTATTTAAATATTTTTCTAGTAGCTTTAGTTCTGTCATATGCCTCTTTAACATCTGACCCATTAAACCAGGGTACTACATTTGGAAAGTTAAGATTTAAAGATAAACTACCTTCCTTAAAAAACATATTCTTCCTTCTTACAATATCATTCTCATCGTGAAATAAATCCACAAGAGCATAAAATATTTGCATCATTCCAACACCAGCATAACTACCAAGAAGTTTAGCAAAATCATATGTGTCTACTTCTTGCTCATCATCCATAGCTTTGAACAATAACAATATTGCTGCTACAGCAGTACTATATAAAGGACTTGTAAAACTTGGACCTACCCTATTAAACCCACTTTTAAATGCAGTATTTTCTAATATTTTTGATGCTATCGCACCAGCTACTCCAACATGCCCAAAGTTTAAATTACCAGCAAAAATTAATGCACCATAAAATGCAGAAAAGAATCCATGAAATAATAACATCTGAGAACCTTTTGCAGACTCTGGATTTGTTAATCTTAATCCTTTCTGTCTTTCCTTAATTCCAGTTACTGCATGCATACCTTTTACTCCAAGATATGCGGCTGTTCCACCAACAGCAGAAGTAATAAGTGACCCACCACCTAATTGAAATCCAGCTAATAAACCATACAATGGTCCACCTACTTTTAATCCACTTCCAAAAGCAGTAATTGATAAAGCTTTTATAAAATCATAAGAAGCTTGTACACTCCTACTAGCTTTACTTATATCTTCATCAAGACTATAATTAGCCATCATATAATCTTTTAAAGAATGTAAATCGTATGAGCTTTTTTGAACTCCCCATACTCTGACTTGCATAAAATATTGCATTATATCATTTCCAAAATTGTCTCCCACCCCTTCAGGTCCCAAACTAAAATCTAAATTTTGTACAAACTTTAATCCCCATTCTTGTGCTACTGGATCATTTTTATCTTTAGCTGCACCAGATGCAATCGCTTGATTCACACCTATCATAAAACTTGTACCCCTTACTATTCTTTCTGTAAGAGACATACTTACAAATCTTCTTAAATTAAGTACAGTTTTTGTTCCCTTCATTAAAGGGCTATCATCTTCATTTATTTGAAACTCACCAGATATTGCCCAGTTAGCCATTTCTCTAGTCACTCTTGCCCATGGCTTATTAGTTGTTTTTAACATTTTTAATAATGCTTTGTTAAAGGCTACATCATTACCAGCTTTAATATCTGCTTTATATTTTTTTACTAATTGTTTATATCTTCTTTGTTCTTCAGGATTACCATATTGTATCATGTGGTTTTCTATCATATCTTCAAAAGAAAATATTCCACTTTTTACAAGAAGCTTTTGATTTTCTGCTAATTGCATATCTTGTAATGCTTCTACAAACTGGTCTATTCCTACCTCCATAGCTTTGTTTACTAAGGCAGACATATTATTCATACCAGATAACCACCCTCCGAGAGTAGAAAAAGTTTGATAAGAACGCATACCATTAACTACTTTTCTTATACTTTCCCCACCATCAGCAAAACCCATAGCATCTGATAAATCTTGAACACTAAACCTAAAACCTAATGCACTTCCTTCAGCTTGTAAACTTCCAAATGCTTTTCTAAATTGATTTAATATATAGTTTCTGTATGTAGGAGAATCAACATCAATGTATGCTTCTAATGCATCATTCATTAATTCTATTTTTACCATGTTTCTTACAACACTACTTATATAATCTTCTACTAGATTCTTATCTTTACGTCTTGCTTCATATGGTATAAAATTAGTTGGAGTTTTAAAATGTTTTTCAAATGGTCTAAATATATCAGGAACATCATCATCTTTATATAAGCTACCTTCTCCATTTATAAATGCTTCTTTTGCTTCAAGTAAATGTTTTTTTGCTCTAAGCAATCTAGCTTGTCTTTCTATAGCTATATCTCTTAATTTTTCTGATTCTTCTGTAGGATTATCTGAAGGCTCTACAGCATAGTTTAGTAAGGTTAAATCATCTTCTATTTTTTCTAAAGCTAGTATTATGTTTTCACCTAAATCAGCATTAAAAAATTTAGTAGGAAAATATTTATCATAGGATGTTCCAAGTATTTCAGTTCCATCTTCTAATGCATACCTATCTCTTTCTTGTATATTACCTTTTTTCTTAGTTTCTTGGAACGTAATTACATCTTGAGCATCGTTTGCAGCATTCTCTATTAATATAGCTAACTCACCAAAAACACTTTTCTCTATTTTTATGCCTTTAGATTTCATTAAATCTATAGACTTCTTAAATCTTTTCTTTTCTCTAGTGTGGACTTCAATCATTTCATCACCAACTTCACTAAGAATTACATCTAAATGTTGTAATGCAGAATCAAAAGCTTGTAAATGATCTTGTCCTAATTCACCTACTTGAGGTTGATTTAAATTTAATGGCTTTAATGGTCTGCCATCATCGCTTGTAAATTGATATGGTCTTAAAAATGTAGTATGACTAAACTTTGGATTTTTTTCTTGAATCTCTGAAAGTCTTGTATTGTCGTAGTTAATACCTTTCCACCTATAAACAATATCTCCATTTTCATAAGTTTTAAATCTTCCGTTTTTATTTGTAACAGGAACTTTGCTTCCAGCAAATTTATACACTTGACCATAACCTTCTTTATCAACTCTAAATACAGCTTTACCAAATTGTATATCAGTAACAAGTTCCCATAGCTGTCTATTTGATTCTATCATTCCTTCTCTTTTTAAGATACCACCAGTCATGCTATTTATAGAATCATATATTTTTCTTAATCCAGCTTGACTTCTTAACAATCCTCTATGAATAGGTATATTTGTACCTTGATGTACTAATTGTTTTTCTTGGTTGAATGGTATATCAATAGGTCCTGTAAAACTACTCTTTCTTCTATTTATAGTATTAGGGAACTTTGCTAAATTTCTTTTAAATTTATTTACAGTAGATTTACCAGCACTAGCTAAAACAAACTTAGGTAATCTAAACTCAAATGCTAAATTACTATCAATAAGTCCATGTGCTTTTCCATTATCATCAAAATCCATCAATGGTGCTGCTTTTCTATATATATTTCTTACTACACTTACTGGAAGCTGATATAAGTTTGGAAGGTTTGTAAGTGGGTCAATGTCTACTTGTTGACCAGCTTGTCTTAATCCGATGTAATCAACTTTAGCTGATTGTTCTAGTGTTAATTCATTAAGACTATCATGAAAGTCAGGGTCATGCCTTGCAGCTGATTTTAAATGAGTTATTAATTTTGCTTTTTCTATTTTAACAGAATTATCACCAAATGCTTTTTTTGCTATTTGGTCTAATTTTGCTTGGTCAAATTTATATTTACCTATATCAGCAATAGTTTTAATTTTACCACTTATAGACCTTACTCTATTTTGTATGCCTCTTTCATAAGCTTCATAAGTATCGTCAATATAAGGATTTGCAATAGAATCACTTGCTATTCTATCATTTATCTCCCTTGCTTTTTGATCATCAGCATATGCTTGAGTAGCTGACTCTAAGGCATTACATTTACTGTCATTTGCCACAGCCTAGTTCCTTTCTTAATTGTCTCAATCCAAATTGTTTTGACTGTCTTATATTATTTAAATAAGTTAAATCTGTTTCTGCTTCTTTTAATACTTTATTGTATTCAACAAAATAAGATTCTATTACTTCAGGGTCTAATGTAGTATGCCCTATTTGACTAACAGGAGGCATTGTTCTTAAATCTTTCCTTACAGATTGTTTCCCTCCCCTAGCTACACCTAATAGATATGTAAGTGTTGCTGCTTTCTTATTCATATCATCAAGCTTATCAAATTTATCACCATACTGCTCTCTAAATTTTATAAAATCTTTACTATAATCCCAAGTCTTTGCAGTCATTCTATCTAAAAATGATAAATCGCTTCCAGTCTCACCTTTTGCTCTTCGCTTTTCAAATAATATTTCTAAGTCTCTTGCCATTTCAGTAGCATATCTTTGACCAGCATCAGTAGAAGGATTTTTTTGTGTCCCTCCCATTTCTAATATTTCAGCTAAAACAGGTTTATAGATATTAATAACTGTTTGTTTATGTACAGGTTGAGATAATGAATAGTGTACATTAAAAAATCTTGTTGCACCTCCTGGTACTTGAGATAATAATTGAGCTGGTTTTATAGTTATTGATTCTTGAAAGCTTGTTGGTTTATTACTATCTGAAGGGAAACTACTTGTTTCAAATTTTGCTATAGGAGGTTCATAAGGTTGACCCATTTTTCTAGCTAACTCTTTCATTTCCTTAGATTCTAAAACATGTATGTCTGTTAAAAATTGTTCTCTATTGTTTACAAAATTATCATACACTCTTGATTGTCTAAATAGCTCATCAAACTTTATAGATTTTCCACCATCTGCTCTTTGATTATCAATAGAACTATTTATTCTTAATATTCTTCTAATAATAACATCATTTACTCTTTCCATTACATCACTATCTACAAAAGCATTTGGGTTTTCTGGATTAAAAAACAACATATTAATTAACTTTGCTCTTGAATATTTCCATTGTTTTAACAATAAAACTTTAGGATGGTCTACTGCTGCTTGAGTATATAGTCTTAATAACTCTCTAAACTTACCTTTAAATGGTTTTCCTTTTTTTAATACATCTGTATCTATAACAATGCTATCAAGTGGTCTAGGTTTTATTGTAATATCTTTTCTTTCACCCATAGGGTTGTCCATATCTACTGGAACAGAATATCTTAAATATCCTTTCTTGCCAAACATACTATTTAAAACACCGCTAAACCTTACTACATTTACAACTTCACCTATAGCAGTTTCACCATAAGTCATATTTCTTATTACATCAATTGTTCCACTAAAATTAGTTAAAGTAAAATTACTAGTATCTCTATCATACTCAGATAAATTTAATCCAGCAGTAGGCTGTAAATGTGGTAATAATGCTTTATACATTGAGTCATCTAACCAAACTAAATGTGCAGTATCATGGTCATGGTCTCCTTCAAATCTTTCTTTTACTTCTGTAGGATGAATAATAAAACTATCTCCTATTTGTGTATCTATGGATTTAATTCTATATAATCCAAATCCTATACTAGAAGCGACTGGATGTCTTACAGCCATAGTATATATTTTATTTGACCTTAACCACTCATTAATAGATTGTATTCTTTGACCACCTCTTAAACTTCTAGCTTCTTTATGTTCAGACATTATTCTTCTTATTAAACCAGCATTTGGTCCAATAATAATTTCATCTTGATTTACTTTACCAAAAAGGTCTGCTCTAAAATCTAAATGAGAACCTGGCATTTTAAAATCAGCCATTGGTTTTAATATTTTATTTTTTAATATTTCTCTAAAAAAACTATCTATTACAGGATGTTTACCAACTTTCATTCTTGCTAACATTTCTACATTCTCAGGTACAACATCAGCAAATTCTTTAGATAAATTTAAAATCATTTCATTTCTAGCATCTGGATTGGCATTTAACTCTAATAATGTTTTACCTAAGTTTTTAGGACTAAAAGAACCTTGATCAAAATTTTCGTATGCATCCATTAACATGTTTTGAAATCTTGGGTCATCAAAATAATAACTTAACTGAGCAGAAAACATTGCTAGATTTTTTTGTTTACTTGCAGAGAATTGTATCATACCTACAGATTTTCCTGGTACTGTATGAATAGTGTTATACTTATCAAATGTTCCTTGTTTTATTTTTACCTCATCATCACTTGATAAATAATCAACTCTTTCTCCATCAGTATCGTATATTTCTACAAAGCCATCTGAGTCTCTATCAAAGAAAGCGATTGTTTCTCCATTAGAATCTTGCAAAGATGCTGTAACTCCAAATGGTAAATCAACATGCATTTCTTGATGTTTTTTCATATACAGATTTCCTGCACCATCATTATAATAATGTACAGTTTTTGCTCGTAATGATTTATTACTGCTTCCAAAATGTTCAGGGTATTCTTTTCTAAATACAGACTCACTTACCATTGTTTGTCCATCTAATATGTATTGCAGTATGCCATCAATTTTTTGTTGCATGTCTCTTTCTATGTACACATTTTCTTTTATGCGACCTACTCTTTGACCAGATGTATCTTTTATTGGCATTATATTTAATTTGACACCTTTAGAATCAAAAAATATTAATTTTCTTTCAGGTAGAGAAGGACTTGTAACAACAGGAGTAAAAGGAATTTTTATTCTTTTCATTAAAACTTCAGGACTTATAGATAACCAATTCTTACCAAACAAATCTTGATATGCATAATACCTTGTAACAGCATGTTCTCTATATTTATTATAATCACCTTGAAAAGTATGATCAAAAAATACTTTTTCTTTTTCAGAAAAGTTTTTCATACTCATTAAGTTTCTAAAAAACTTACCAACCTCTTGACCTGTATTGTAATTTTTACTTCCTTCTTTAGCATTTGCTAATTTTAAAAAAGGTTCGGTTTCAGTTTTTATAAACGCTTGTAAATTTTTAACTGCATTCCTTGCTCTATCTGTTACACTTGCAAAAATTAATTTACCATCTTCTCCTCGACTTGCAATTGGAACTAGGTTATGACCTTTTAATGCATCCCTATACAAATTATACATTTGTGCAACATCTAAAAATCCATACATTTTATTATTATCATAAGACTCATATATATCTTTTTGCTTAAGCATACTAAATACACTTTTATCTATAAACCTAGTATGAAATCTTTTTAATTGAACATCAGGTCTTGTATTTCTATCATGACCAGTTTGTTTTGTTGCTCTAAAACCTCTTAGCTTACTTCTTATTGTTCCGTCTTCTTTAAACAAATCACCAAGAGTTCTTGCAGGTTTATGCATTATAACTTCCCACTCAACAATTTCTCCTTCAATACCTCTATTAGAAGTACCTGAGTTTTCAGGATGTAAGCTATTATAAAACTTAACAAACTCATGTCTTGCATTATCTACTTGATTTATTAATTCTGCAAGTGTTTGACCATCGTCATTAATAAGATTTAATTCTTGACTACTTAAAACTTTTTGAAATTCTAAATATGCTGTACTTGGATTTTCTTCAATTAACCTAGATGCAAGGTCATATATTTTTTCCATCTTACTAGGAGTAATATTAAATCTATACTTAACAAAGAAAGACCTAGCTATTCCACTATAGTCTTTAACAGACATAGGTTCTTCTTCTAAATCAGTTTCTAAGCTACCAACATTTTCTCTAAAATACTCAAATGCTTGTACTGCTGTATCTTGAAAATCAACATTTAATAATTTTTCTTCTACAAAATTTGCACCTGTTAAATCTTTATTCTTACCTAAAGTTTTATCTAAGAATTGTTTAAACTTGCTACTATTTAATTTTGCTTCACCCCATTGTCTAAAATTTTCTCCTAATGGTGTTCCATCAAAATAACCATACATTATTTCTAAAAAGTCTGCAAATTGATTATCTGTTAAACCTGTACTACTTTTTGCATAGTTCCATAAGAAATTAGCTTTTCTATCAAATTTTCTTTTAAGATTGCCAGTAAGTAATTGTTGAGGTACTCCTTTTTCTTTAGGAATTACAGTTATATCATCAACACTTACATTGCCTTTTTCTGCTTCTTGATTTAAATCATCAAGAAAATCTCCAGCAAAACCTTCAGCCATAGACATAGCTTGGTCAGGTTCTAAATCAGTATCAACATCATCAGCTTCAGCATCTTGGTCTATTTCAGATACAAAATTTTTAAAGAAATCTTCATCTAATTGTGTAGCTGTTCCTTGTTGAACTGCATCTTCTAAATCTAAACCATCAGGGTCAGTTCCTATTGATTCTTTACTAGGAAATTCTTTTTCAAATTCTTCTCTTACTTTTGGCTCTAAGTCTTCTCTAGAGAAAGCACCTTCTGTTCCTGCAACTTCTTTACTTATCCTTTTTTGTATTTCTTCTTCACGAAAATCTGCTTTTGCTTGGTCGTCAATTTTTTTATTTTTTCTTATTTTATTTAGATATGCTTCTGCTTCTTTTCCATATGGATGATTATTTTTCCATATCTTAAAACCTTTATCTATAATTTTTTTTTTTATTTCAACCCCTAATGCTTATCCAGGTTGAACAGCATCAAGTTTAACAAACCATTCAGACATAAATTGCCAAGCTAAACTTTCGTTTACATAATCTGCTATTGCATCATGCTTAGGACCAAATTCATCTTTTGGAACCTTGCTCATCATATCTTCTGCCATCTGAACATACTTTTTATATGTAGCGTCATGCTCATACATTATATCATATTCTTCAATACCATTTATATTTGTCCAAGTTATTCTAAGAAATTCTGAATCTCCACTATCAGTACCTATTGTCATACCTTCAATAGCATTTACAATTGCTTGACTTAATTGTTTTCCAGCAAATTCAAATTTTGAATCATCATTTCTTTTTGCTAACAATTCTTTATATTTATCTAAAATACTATCAAGATTATTTAAAGCTTTTTGTTTTCTTTCAGGAGTTAAATCAGAGCTTTCAATTATTTCTTTTCTTGTTTCTTTATCATACCAATCTTCTAAACTCTGTTCGTCAGTAACTATATTATTAGATATTAACTCATCTAATTTTTTACTTTGCAATCTTTGATTTGGCTCTCCTAATACTTTAGGAGTTTTTACTTTTTTATTTACTTCTTTTTTAGCTCTTGTTTCAGCTTGTCCTGAAGTTTCTCCAATATCTCTTGTTTCTTTTGCAACTCTTTGAGTTTCTTGTTTAGTTAAATCTGGTGTAGATATATCTTGAGCATCTATAAAAAAAGCATTTAATGGAGATATAGTTTTAGCATCTATTTTATTTGTAGGAGTTTCTTTTTTCTTAGCTAATTTTTTTTGTGTATTAATAACCGTTTCCTTTTTATCACTAAACGATAAATTACTAATTTTTATTTCTATTGTCTTATTACCAACGTCTACAACTGCAATGTTA
>BCSF01000365.1_pt1 | contig 18678 bp, 23 predicted proteins | sample 1016431 | NCBI WGS metagenome assembly BCSF01 (sample SAMD00045685;SAMD00045686;SAMD00045687;SAMD00045688;SAMD00045689;SAMD00045690;SAMD00045691;SAMD00045692;SAMD00045684;SAMD00045690;SAMD00045691;SAMD00045692;SAMD00045684;SAMD00045685;SAMD00045686;SAMD00045687;SAMD00045688;SAMD00045689, study...
GCCGCGATCCGTGCCAGCCTGGGTCGCACCAGCCAGCAAGCAGGTGATTAAGACCAGATCGTGCGCGGCTTGACTTGAGTACAAATTGGCAGCTGATGTCGTCGGGGATGTTAAACAGCTCAAGTGTCTCAGCCAAGCAAAATTCACCCGGCTGCAGCATGAACGGGTCATCCTCTGTTCTGCCTGAAATGTCAACGCGGATCAGCTCAGGGTCACAGATGTTTTCAACCATCAGATGCAGACCCAGCCGCAGATCCAAGCTGGCCGGGTTCAACAGCTCTGCATCAAAAGGGGCGACCATTTGGCTTTTTTGACACCTGGCCTTGATCTCCCAGTCACACAGAACCGACATTCGCTGTTTTTAAGTGCAACCTATTCTGCCTCGACAAATATTGCCCAACCGCTTCTGGGGCCATTGACTTGCCAACGTTGATGAAAAGCAGCCTGCCGCACGCTGACGCGGTAACCAGACAGTGCCGGATTGTGCGTGCCCCTCTCAATATCTGGCAGGCCAAGTGGATCGCTCATTAGCCAACTCGGGTCATTGCTGTAACGGCCTGAGTACCCATGGAGCACAGACCAGTGTCCGCAGGCTTCACTCCCGCACATTGGCGGTTCCCCGCGCAACATGTCACCTCGGTGATACCAACCGGCCATCACGATGACGCCCGCGTCGATGGCCTCCATCACGTCTTCTGCATCAGCATTGTCAACAAAGCGAACCTGCAGGCCCAGGCTCGTCAGTGCTTTGACGTGAGCGTAAACAGACGTGGTGTCCCCGTATCGCTCCCTTATCTGTTCGTACTCCTCTTGCGTAGCAATCTTTTTGAAGTAAGCCGCCGCCATCGCCCCAGACGAGGTGAAGCATTTCCTTTCACCGCCAGGCAGGTCTAGTTGCTTGAAGTAACGAGGCAAATACACCTCCTGATCAATGCCGCTGGCTTTCCAAGCCTGAAACCACTCAGCATCTTCTGACAACAACTCAGGGGGCATGGCCTCCTCCAGCTGCTTGATGGCAGCCATGCGATGCGGCACGTCTGGTTTGTACCACTCGAAAAACGGCAGCAAGGCAAGGCCCATGGCGATAAGCAACAGGGTCACTTGGATGATGCCGGACACGGTTTAGTGGTCAATCCTCGTGTCAGGCAAAAGCATTTCACGCACATGCTTTACGGCAAGGTCGTCCAAGTCGTTGTCGGTTTGAGAAACAACCCGCTCAAGCATCGCCACAATCAATTCTTTGAACGCCCGTGACTTCCACGCGGTCATCAAGATTGGCTTAAGGATTAAAAGCATCGGATTACATCCAAGAGCACCAATACGTTAGTGCCTATCCGTGTGACCTTCCAATCGGGCGACAGACCGCTCTAATTCGTTCAGCCTGGCGAACACTTCCATGTCCTTAGTTTTGATGTCGTTGTGCAAAATATCCAAACGGCCCGAAAGGTTATCGACAGCAGCCGTAAGCCGGATCAGCGAGTCCTGCCCGTTACGGTTTTGGCGGCTAAGTCCTGAAGCGCCTAGACCAGCAACCGTGATTGACGCCCCGGCAACAGCGGCCCAGACTTCAACCATGACCCACCCCTAGCACTTCCTTAATCATGGCAGAAACCAAGGAGACCAAGTCAGAGGAACAGGAAGACCACTCAAACGGGTGGCTTGGTGACTTTGTACGCCTGACCATCATGGTTTGGGCTATGGGCGTAATTACTGCCAACTACCTAGGCATTTTTAAGCAGTCGATTGACGTGACGTTTTCGGCATCGCTGCTTTCCTCAACCGCCGCCAGTTATGGCCTGTCGGTAGGCCGCAACGGTCAAAAGAAGAAAGAAGAGAAGAGCGTTATCGTTGACAACAAAGACACCAAAGCTGGCATCAAATGAACCGCTCACTTTTGGTATTAGGCATCACACTGGCGGCTGCTTTGCCTGCCAAAGCTGATTTAACCCACCGAATCAGTAGTTCAGTGCAACTCGATGTTGGCGCTGCTTCAAGCCGTGCGATTCGGGTTGGAAACAGCTACAGCATTAGCGGAAATGGAGTCGATACGTCAGTCACAGCAGGTGGCAACACCACTGCTGACGCTCTTGGTGGACTTGGTGCAGCCACTAACGGCGTAAACGCAATCACGATTCCAGACGCAACGCAAAAAACCGCCGGCAACTCATTCAGCTTTGCGACTAGCTACACGCAAGGCGATACCGTTCCAACGTCAGCTCCGACTGTTGGCGCTGTTCCCGCTTTTGGTGACGTAACCAGCACAGCTGCTGGCACCAATACGGGCCTTAGTGGATCTGTGACCACAGCTGGAACCATCACAATCAGCCCAGGCGGAGCCAATACCAGTGCAATCGGTCAAGTCATCAGTGAGCTGACAACCCGGTGAAACGGCTAATCATCCTGCTGTTGCTACCTTCCCCAGCAGCAGCAGTGCCAGTCGTTCCAAACTTCAGCCAAGGTCTGGTAACTAGCCGAACGGAGTCAAAGACGATTGTCAAAGAAAGCATTCGTTCTGAGAGTTTTCGCACCGGCTTTGAGTATTCCGTGTCTGGCACTGGGGTAGAGCCCACAAGCTCTGTTGTCAGTCCGCCAGCAGGTACTAAGTCACTAAACCTTTCAAGTCGCTCGACTTGGGTGCAAACTACGCCCGGCGCTGCGTTCCAATTCGCAGAGACCTATAGCGGCCCTGGGCTGATCGAAAAAGTCATGATCGACCGTGAAACGGTGATTGAAAGCGTTACCGACTCCACCAGCACATTTAGCCAATGAGAGCGACAGCATCTGCCCTGCTGCTCAGCCTGATCTATACCGCTCCGGCAGCAGCACAAGTCAGTGCAACTGCATCGCCTGTCAGCAATAGCAGTGGTTCAGTGGTTAACCAGGCTGTGCAAATCGTACCGGGCCAATACCTCAGGTATTCAGTCGGCAGTGGCATTCAATGTGATGGAGCAACGCTAAATATCTCCCCCTTTGTGTCGTCGACGCATTCTTTTGGCAAGCCAAACGATCAGTATTATCAAGAGCCGGTCTACGACAACAGCGATAACTTTGGCCTAATCGACCCAGAAACAGGGCTTGATGGCCCAGACGGCATCCCAGATAACCCTGGCAACATCCTGTACTACAAACCGATGCGTACAGGCTACCGGCAGAACTACAGCAACAACTTTGGCATCACCGCAACCTTCTCAGTCCCTTTGGACTGGGGACCAATCAATCTGTGCAAAGACGCTCAGCGAAAACAGGTTGCCCTCTATGAACAAGCTCTAGCTGATAAGCGGCTCAACTACGAGATGGGGCGGCTTAAGGCTTGCGCTGAAGCCAAGCGTGAAGGCTACGGTTTTGCCAAGTCTTCGCCGTTCTATGCCATCTGTGCTGATGTCGTCTTAAAGCCCAAACCCGTAGAAGGTCATACGCACCAAATCATTTACCCAGAGCGCGTCTCAGATCGCGAATGGCTTGATTCCGGTGACGCTGAATCACCCGTCGCTCCTGTAAAGATTCCAGTTTCACCTTACGGCCAAGTTTCTGATTGATCTTCTTCACCACCTTCTTCGTCAAAGGCTTGGCCAGCTTTTGCAGCAGTGACGCAATCGGTTTGGCAAAAATTGCCACAGTCGTGGCAAACGCAGCTGTCAACGCAATAGATACAGTCGGACCAGCATCAGGCACATAGTTATTAACCACCTGACCGATAGGCACTGGATCCCAGATCTTCACGCACTTGCCATTCTTCAGCTCATAACCAGCAAGAACCTTTGTACCTAATTTGTTAAACGATCCGATTTCTTTCGCACCAAATGGCGGACAAGGTGGATCTGGTGGCATCTTTGAGTTGCCGGAAGCCAAGGCCGGCGTCGCACCAAGAGGGGACTGGGCTGGAGCTGCTACCTCCGGCCTTTTTATTGGCGCATTCGGCGGCTGAACCCACGTAAAGTCACGCGGCCTGTAGTCCGGCGCTTCAAAGACTGGTGCCGCTCCATCACACAAGGTGACTACACCACGTGGATCATCTTCAAACGTTTCGACGCCTTTGCCTTGGCTAATCCTGGCGCGAACGCAGCCAGGCATATCAATAACTGGAAAGCGTGCTGACGTAACTGGCGGCGCTGCTGGTAAAACAGGTGGTGGTATCGGCTGACCAATAGAGATCATTGGAACGCCGATTGCATTTACCCCGATCTCAGGAATCTCCGGCATGAAGTCAGAACGGTTTACAGCAGGCAAAGAGCTTTGGATTGAGCGCAACCGCAGAAGGGAAGGCCCGCCTGTTGTTTACACCGTAATGTCAGGCAAAACAGCAAGACTATTCACCGACCCAAAAGCCATTCTCAAATTCGTCAAATGGCCAAAGAGCACGCCGACTGGTGATGCTTTACGCGAATGGCTTAAATCCTTTGAGCAGAAAGCTGAGGCACCCGCGCCAAAACTGGACATGGCAAAGGTTCAGCGTGAAGGATTCGGCCCGGAAGCACACGACCCAGAGGATTTCACTGCCAACACTAAAATGGTGACTTGATCGGCACAGCTGGACCCGTAGTTGTCGGAAGTTCTGGCATGACTTCATCAATCTGACCAGGAACCATGTCGGTGATCATCTGAGTCAGTTCAAGCTTTAGCTCGCTGACGTAACGCTTGGTCAGAGCTGGAATGCGCGAATAGATCGTCACCGTTCCAATCACCATGCCCGCTGACATCACAAAGGATGCGACGGACATCACGTTGAAAAGCTTTTGCATGATGGCTTCAGATAAAACAAAAGGCCCCCTTGCGGGAGCCTGATGTCGGTCTGTGTGAGAAACCTGCGCTTGTTATAGCTCAGAAGCTGTACTTCATGCCCAGTTTTGTACCAACTGAAAGCTCATCGCCAGTGATGCCGCTCAACTCTCCGTAAACAGAGACGTTGTCAGCAACAGCGACAGAACCGCCAAACTTGCCAGCCAGTTCAAACTCTTGATCGGCACCGTCAGGCATCACGATCGCAGGGCCACCCTGGATGTAGTAGCTGTAGGCGCCAGAGCCGCCTTCAAATCCAACATCAAGGTTCAGCGTTCCACCAAGCCAATCGTTGCCGTAAGAACCACCGTTGAACTCAGGGTTCACATAAACGTCTGCGAGAGCAGGAGATGCCAGCGCAGCTGCTGAAACGGCGACACCACTCGCAATGAGAGTTTTGATCATTGGAAAGAGGATTAACGTTTTCCTTGGCCACGATACTTCTTCCGTCCATGGGACGGTTTTGAATGTGATCCATTCCCCTGACGTGTCTTTTTTGGCTTGCTAGGGACAAAACTTTGCCCGTTCAATGACTTAGCCATCAGATCCCGTCAGTTGTATTCAGGTTCTGATACTTAAGAGCCAAGCCTGTAAACAGGCCATATTGAGGATGTGACACTTGGTCGCGGCCATCAAGGAAAAACAACTCCTCAAGCCATAACGTCCGAGCAGCCATCGCTTGCACGTCTTCCGCTCCAGGTTTAGCGGCGATCATCGGGTCAGGGCGTTTCATCGTTCAGCAGACATAGAAAGAAGCGCCCAGCCCATTACGAGCAGGACGCCAGTTGCGATTCCAGCCATAAAACTCACCAAGGCGTTCCGGTGCCAGTGGTCGGAGTGCGCTTCTCAGTTAGCTGTGCATCCAAAGCAGCGTGGATCTCAGCAACCTTGTCCGCACCACCAATCGCAGCTTGCACCCAAGACACAGCCTGAGCTTCAGTCACGTTGTCATAGGCAATCATGTCTTCCGCATCAGGTGCTTCGAGACCGATTGAGCCATACGCTCCAGCGGAATACACACCGTCTTCAGTAACGGCAGTCACCGTGTAGTGGAGCGTGGTGATGACGCCGGTTTCGAGAACACGGTCGCATTGACCGACTTTCCACGTGTAGGTGTTAGCCATGGTGAGAAAAACTCAAAATCAGTGTAAACGAAAAACTCCGCTAGGCCAGTCAAGGCTTGTTATCGGAGATTTGTTTGCTTAGTAGCGTCTCTAGTTCGTTCCAATCAAAATCATCTGGCAACTCTGCAAACATGGCGGCAATTTTTTGCAACCGCCTTTTTCGGCTTTGCTCAGCCATGCGCAAGGCTCGAACCAAGTCTGTTTGCGTCATGCTGGCAACGCAACCTCCTCAAACTCCTCCGTCTCAGTATTCCAACGCCATTGATGCCCTTCAGAAGGTGCAGGACCTATGGCGCCGTCTAGGTAGTAGCGGCCGAGATAACTAACGTCATAGGCATCAACTTGAATCAAAGAGCTGCCTGAGTCAGCCTGTTTACCTGACTCAAGAACGTGAAAAATCAGACCGTTTGAGTCTGTTTGAATGTAGTTATACATGCTCATAATTACTTAAACTCCACAACTTCAAAGCTAATCGTCATTGCCCCATCTTTATGAGTGGCATCTCTTGTAGCTGTAACTGTTGTTGAGTTCGTTAAGGCTATTCTGTAATGACCATCAAATGATGAGTCGGCTTGGAAATTCACCGTACCGCCTAGATTTGTAAGCATTGCCTTAGAAGTAGTCACGCTTGTAATCGTGGCCGTAGCTGTCTCACCTTCATCACTCATGCTAATTGTGCCGCGTTGGATGCTTTGGATCACGTCGCCCCCTAATGCAGTGATTGCTTGTGCCACTCTAAGTGGCGTCATCATTTTAGTGTTATCAGTTCCAGCTTCAGCTTCAGCCTGAGTGGCAATGCTCGCACCACCAGCATCTTGCCATGTTGGTGCGCTACTAGAGCCATTACTGGTCAGGACTTGACCGCTGGTTCCGTAGTTGGCACCACCAAGACCAATTTGTCCAGCTGAGCCAATGCGCATCCGCTCCGTCGGAGAAGACGCAGAATCCGCAGTTGTACTGAATACGAGGCGACCTGGCATGTCGTTAGACCCAGGCGTGCCATCCACTTCAGCCTTTATTTGTGCACCAAGAGTGGCTACATCAGTGCCGTCAGCGGCTGCAAAATTCAGTTCACCAATCTTGTCATTGTTCTGAACAACAGTGTTACCGCCTAGGGATCCTCTTGATTTTGCAAGGATAATTGCAGGGGGATTAGCGTTGTTTGAGTCCCTTCTTACTGAAAGGGTTGAGCTATCAAAGCCAGTGCCTGCAACTTGGAGACTGGGTTGTGCACCATATTGAGTCAAGGAAGAGGATGTCCCAACCAACAACCGCCCCGAGCTGTCGATTCGCATCCGCTCGGTGTAACTTGTTCCAGGAGCAGATTGGTGTCCAAAGATAAGTTTTTCACCTGTACCAACGGAAATCAAGTTGCCACCGTTTGATGCAGCGCCCATACGCATTGTCCCGTATCCACCGTTATCAATAGTGAATGCAGATCCTGTACTACCACCATCAACGTGCAGTTTGGTAGCGGGACTTGTTTTGTTGATGCCAACCTTGCCCGAGCTGTCGATGCGGACTTTTTCCGCAGAGCTGGAGTAAAACACAGTGTTACCACCTTCAGCCCGCAATCCAAAATCATTATCTGAGCCACCAAGAAAGCCAGCTGGTCCGACGTATCCCCTTACAGTTCCATTTGCCTTAAATTGAATGTTGGAATAGTTTGTTGCGCCACTAAGAGTAATGTACCCTTCACTATTGATGCGCATCCGCTCGGTGCCATTCATATCAAAGCGCAGAACGCCTGATTTAGCATCAAGAACCGTGGCTGCACTGGCAGAGTTAACGTAGAAATCAGATCCGTTATTAAAGAGAGCTTGTCCAGAAACGTGTAGCTTTTGACTTGGCGACGAGGTGCCGATGCCGACGTTGCCGGAGGTATCAATACGCATCCGCTCGTTAGTGCCGTTGGTGCTAAAGCGCAGATCTTTTGAACTGGTAGCTACCAAATGAAGGGCAGAAGCATCGTTATAGATTTCGCCAACAAGAGTTCCATTGTTTTCAAAATCAACGATTCCACCAGTGGTGCCATTGAGAGTTAATGTGGTGAAATTGGTGTAATTATTTGCCGTCGCGGTACCAATGGCGACGTTTCCATTTGGGTCAATTCTCATTGCCTCAGTGCCGCCAATCCTGAACAGCATTGAGGCGCTACTACCTACAGCGTTGAAACCTGGGCTACTGCTTGAACCAAGCTGCCCGATTTCCATCGCAAACGCGGTCCCGCCAATTCTTGCAGCGGCGGTATTGTTTACGCGTACATCCAATTTATGGGTAGGCGAGGTGTGACCCATCGCCGTGTTGCCTGTTACGTGCAACGCTGAATCGAGCGTTGCCGTACCAGTGACGTCCAGCGTTCCAGGTACATCAACATTGCTGGTGAACTCAACACCCGTTCCAGCAACATCAGTCTGCAGCAGTTGACGTGCAGTGCCATTCGCCAGCTTGCTAACTGCAATCTCTGCACTGGCGCTGATGTCTGCGTTGACGATCGTGCCGTCAGTGATCATCGCGCTGGTTACAACGCCGCTTGAACCGGTCGTCAAAAGCGTACCGGTTTCATCAGGCAGCGACAAAGTCCTGTCAGCCGTTGGGTCGACTACCGTCAACGTACTTTCGAAGTCGTTGGCAGTTGCACCTTCAAACTGAATCGTGCCGCCGGTTCCAATCGAAACCGTGCCAGTCAGACTTGGGCTAGCCGCTGCAACCTTTTCGCTGTCAAGCTCTTCAATCGCAGCTTGAACATTGGTCGCTGCAATGTTGCCAGCAGCGGTAAACGCAACGTTCTCAGCCTGCTGTGCGGTAACTGTCGATGAAACGTCAATTTCGGTGTACGCCGTGCCTGTAGACAGCAGGAAGTCAGGAGGATTCAGCGCAACTGTTGGCGCTGGGGATGTACCGGTGCCCGCTTCACTCACGACCACGTAGTACCCTTTATTGGCGCTTGAAGCAGCCGGCAAGGCCGACCCCACCACAAAGCTCAGCGCCGTACCTTCAGAGGTAACGGTCGCCATAAGGTTGGTGTTGGCATCGTATGTACCGGCAAGAATAATTTCACCAACGCTGATGCCAATCGGCTGCCATACGTTTGAGTCCCAAACGAAGAAATCACCAGTAATACTGTTTAGATGGCATTGACCAACAAAAGCACCACCTGCAGGCGTCGTTTCTGAAATCGTTGTAGTAGAACGATCGGCAAGTTTTTCTGCAGTGATCGCGTCGGCTGCGATGCGTGCAGTCGGCAAACTTCCGGTCGTAATCTTGTCTGCATCAAGGTCAGGAATATCAGTTGCAACCAGCGATTCCGTACCAGTGATGTGGCCTTGCGCGGCAAACGTTACCTTGGAAGCCATGCCAGCAGTGACTGAGTTGTTGTGATTAAGCTCGCCCGCACCAGTTACTCCAAGACCAGAGCCAGGCTTGATGATGCCAGCAGCAGTCGATGTGGCATTTGGAACGTCAGCAGCAACAATCGCCCGACCGCCAGTAATCAGACCATTGGCGTCGTATTGAACGATGTGGTTCTCAGAGGTCTCTGCAGTGACGGTGTTGTTAATAGCGATCGTGTCGCTAGACATCGTCAGGCCATTGCCGTTGACGATCACACCACCTTTTGCAGTAGTGCTTGCAGTCGGAAGATCCGTTCCAATGATCGCCCTGTAGCCAACCGTGCCACCAGCGCCAGTTGGACCTGCAAGGAACTGTGCAGCTGCAGTGGTGTCATCCAGCGTTGCGCTGACAGTGACGGTGTCACCGCTGGTAGAAGTGACGATATTGATCTCACCGGTGGTGCTGCCGTTTACAACGTTGATCGAACCAGCGCCTTTAACGCTTGTCCAAGCTGACCCCGACCACACATAGATTTTTGAATCATCAGTGTCTAAAGCGACCTGTCCCACGAAGTCGCCAGACGCAGGCAGCGTAGACACCAGCGTCACGCTGGAGTTGTCAGCCAATTTGGCTGCCGTGACAGCCGAATCATTGATTTTCGCAGTTTCGACCGAAGACGCGGCCAGTTCCGCTGTATCGATCGCCCCAGCAGAAAACAGGATCTTGGCGCTTGGAATCGTTGCGTCAGAGATCAGCGTTGTGCCATTTGCGATCAGGTCGCTGACAGTCAGCTTTTTAGTTTCACTCGCGCTGTCGTCAACAACAGCAACCACGTCTGCGGCAACCAGATCAGCCCCAGCAAGGCTGTTAAGGGCACTGATCTTAAGGTCAGCCATGAAACCCTACGCATGAACCATGATGGGCCCATCATAGAGCCGCAATTACAGCTGTTCCAGCAACACAGCGTCTGTCGTGCCCTGCTCTAGCAAAATCTCATCTGTGTTTTCTTGTAGCAGTTTGTTTTGCACCTCAAGATCCATGCGGATCTCAATCTTGCTTGTAGTCACAAAATCAGCAGTAATTTGTACTAATTCGCTTGTCGTGAATTGCACAGCACAAGCTGTCAGCACTCCGTCAAATTCATACCAAATCGCATCATTGCTTGCGTCTGTGTGACCTGCTGGGTTGTATCCAGAGGTTTTCAGGTAAAAACGCCCTTTGAACGTGCTGCCAACTTTTGTGCGCAGGACAAGCTCTAGCAAGTAATTCGGCAGCTCTTTTGTCGTGTCTCCTGTGTACTCCCACTCACAGGCCATGCGGCCTGAACCAGACATTAACGTACCGATCCGATTACGAAACTCGTCAGACAACGCGGTAACGTCAACGGTTTCGCGCGCCGTGTTCAGCTCATAGCTCTTAACTCTGCCAAGGCCTCGATACTCACGGTTTTGAACAACGACCTTGATCGGAATGTTGTTGCAGGCGTTGCCAATGCAATCGCATTGGTCGTTCCACCAGCAACAGCATGGGCAAAAGTGTCGTAAAGGCGGATGCCGTCTAGCTCGTCAACGTAAATAAACTTTTTGATACTGGTCTTTGTATAGCTGTCAACAAAATCCAAATCAGAGCCATCTGTGCTCGTAATCTCAATCTGATCGCCAGTCAGCAGCTGACCGTGGTCAAAATCGAAGCTGAACCGCTTGTTTGTTGCGTTGACATCTGAAGGGTTAATCGTTGACCGCAAATCGCTGCCGTCAAACTCGCGCTTGAGTTCAATTTCCCCAAAGTTGCCTAAATAAACGCTCATGAGATCGTGACTGTAGACAGTGCCCCCGTGCCCTGGAACGCAATCTCAGCCCGCACAATGTCACCAGTTGAAGCGCCAATGGATGCGCTGGTGATGTAGGCCGTCAGCTTGATGTCATTGTTGTCTGCTCCGTCTACCCAACGGAAAGTCAGCTCAACAGTGTCAGAGCTGCTGACACCTGCCGTGCCGGTCTTGTAAAGCTTGTTCAGCAGATCAGTTGTATTGATGTTGTTGCTGTCGTCTTTGTAATACAACAACGTCGCGCTGCCGGTATAGCCAGAAATGCCAGGCGTATAACTCCGAATGTTCTCATTCAGCGTTGTGGTTTCAAGCGTTTCGAGATTTGCAGACAGCGAAAAACTTACGACCTTGGCGAGGGTCGTGCCAGACAGCTGCATAACGCCATCTCTGCCGGTGTAAACCTTTGCCATTACGCCACCGCTCGCAATGACACTGTAACGCTGCTAATACCCGGACGCACTGCTTGTACTTGCGGCTCAGCGTCGTAACGCCACTTCGTACCTGATGGAGCGTCCAAGGTTGATGTTGTTCCAGACCAGCCTTCAAATACTTCAGAGGGCAAGGTGAAAGTGCGGAACGTGCCTAGCTGGGCGCTGTAATCGTCCAAAAACGATTCAGCATTGGCGTCGGTCACGTTGGCATAAGACAAACTCAACGTGGCGTTGACACGCCGTGATCCGTACAAGATCCGAACTTCCGCACCAGATTGCGAATTGAACCGCTGGCTTGGGAAGTCCCCTGGCGTGAACTGACGGCCTGTTGGCGTCAACGACGGAAAAGCCATCACTCAAGCACCGTAAAGTTGGATTCGGTCAGCACGTCCTTAGCCACGATGCTAACGCCAGACGCATCCGTGGGCACCTCAACAGCACTGATGGACACCAGGCCATCCTCCTCCAAATTCAAAGATTCGATTTGGTAAACGCTGTAGTCCGTGCTGCCGCTTAGCAACGTAAACAACGAACCGTGGTACTGAGAATCGCTGACCGTGTTATTGGCAACGGTAATGATTGTTTCAACCACCTCTTCTGTTGTTGGGTTGTACAGCAAGGCGTCATACTGGCCGTCTTCAATGCTGGTGATGCTGACCAACGTTCCAGCGTCAGTAATCGAGCCGTTTGCAGTTGAGCTGTAGGTGCTTGCTTCTGTAATCACCCGGCTATAAGAGCCAGGCCGAACACCCAAAGCGTCAGGCACTGTTTTGAAGCTGACAGTCTTGGTGACGCGACGACGCACGCTCAACAGGAAACGAGCTGTACGCAGAGCTTGCTCACGGTTGGTGCAGAACTCGCTTAAATCGAACGACTGCTCTGTTGTGTTCCTTTCGTTCACACCAAAATCTGACCAGTGCACCAACGCTGATGCTTGGTACGGCAAGTCGTTTTGAACGGTGACGCGCCAGGTGACAAGCGCTCTGATGTTTGAGCGTTGTGAAACGTCGATGTACTGCAGCTGCAAAGAGTTTTCAATGATGTTGCCTGCAGTAAAGATCTGCTCAACCGTGATCGGCTGCAAACTGATCTGATCGTTCGAATCAACCGGCAGTGCAGGAATCATCCCGAACCGACCGTTTTTGATCGTGAACGAACAAAGCTGCAGCGGTGCGTTGTCGTAGATAAATGTGCGGAAGCTTTCGCTATCTTCAATAACGCCGTCATAAAAGATTTTGTTTGCCCTCAAGAACCTTGCAGTGGCACGCAAGGAGTCCTCGTCTACAAGCTCAGCAGGAACAACATTGCCAACACCTTGACTGGTGTTTTTTAACAGGTAAAAGACAAGATCAGCAAACAAGTTGCTTGGAGCGTTGTCACCTTCAATCAAACGAGTGACGTTGATTCCGGTTTGTGACCACAAGCGCAGCTGCTCAATGCCAGCAATTTCGCCACTGGATTTAACGGTAAAACCAATGGTGGACATGTCATCGTACTGGGCCAAAGTATTATTGGAAATGTATTCATTAACAAAGGTCACTTCATGTTCCGGCCCAGAATCATTTGATTTGGTCAGCTCTGTGTAATGACTAACGTCTGCAATCTGAGAAGCTTTTTCAAAAACTCGCTCGCCCCCTTTAGTCGTAGAAGTAGTTACAACCTTTCTGCTTGTAACGTCAAACGCAGAGTGAACTTTGCTGTAACCGCCAGCATTTCCAAATGGATTATCGGGCCTAAGGTCAGCAGTAATAGTAAATCGATCATCATTGCCCCCTTTAGACCAATCGCCGGTTGACTCAGTTACGCCGAATCGAACATTTGCCCAATAATAGTGACCTGGCAATGCGTCGTAATAGCCTTGGCCAATATCTTGACCTATCGTTCCATAAACAGAATCCGCCGTAATGCTTACGGTAATAAACTTGTCGCCGTTTTCTTTGTAGTGTCGGTGTTCAACAGTTTTTGTAATGCCGGCGTTTTCTCTTTTTGGAGTGCCAAGAAAATGATAAGCCCAGGCATGTTTGATCAAAAATACACTTCCAGTATCGGACGCGATGTCAGTCCTTTCCACATCATCTGGAACCTGTGTCTCAACTTCTATAAATTCTGCTGAGTCACCGGGCTTCGTAAACAGTTCGTCGTTAGTTCTGATGTCCCCAACTGTTACTTTTATACCCTGAGTCGTAATCTTAAAACTACCATATGGAGTTGAAACAGGCTCGCCAATTATTTTAGAATCATTTGTATAAGCTACGCCTTCGGACGCTTTCAGCACAATAACAACGTCTGTATCCTTGTTGTTAATGTTAATGTCCGCTCCAGTGCGTGGGATCAGTCGATACTCAAAATAACCGCTAGTTTGAGGCCGAATTCTCAGAAAATTGTTTTGCGTAATCGGAGCGTTGCCCTGCACGCAAAAAATTAGTGGCATTTTCGCAAAGCCAGCCTGAGGCTGCCCATATTCTTTAACAGGACGAACGTGAACAGAGAAAAATGAAGATCGTTGGAAGTATCTATCCATGCGACCAGTAGTCAACGTGATGTCTTTTTTGTCAAGCTGAAATAACTTGTCAGCGCTGGGTATGGCATTGAAATTGCACAGACCAGCCGCCCTGTTAAAGACTTGGCTCTTAATGCCCAGCTCAATTACTTCCGCATCTCTGCGAACAGGACGAATCGTCGCAACATTTAAAGCACAAAGACTGTAAAAATTTGGCCCACAATGCTTTCTAGGGTTTTGTTCAGTGCCTTCATCGCCCCCAAGCCCCTCTCTTACGTTTCTCCACCCAGCAAGCCCTATCTCAGGAACCCCAAGCAATGAAACGCATTCCATTGTTATTTGAATACGCTTTTTGGCTGTTTGATCATCTCGACTCTTGACTACCCAGCTGCTAGCGCCAACAATCCATCTAGATCCAACAACTAGCAAGTCTGAAGCACGCTGCCGCCAAGACTTGGCGCTTCCCTTCAGGTCATCAAGATTAACTTCAGTTCCCTTAAAGCCTTTCTCTTCGTCTTTTTCTAGATCTTTCCAAACGTTGTCATCGTTATCAATTTCAAAAATTGCCGTATCTCCTACGTTTACGGTAACAATGGTTTTATCTTTTACCTGTTGACCGTTGTTAGTTCCACTGTGCTGAATAAAACCCATGCGACGTGCATAAGCTCTGCCCGTACCAGGTTGCCCAGACTCTGGACCTTTGATGTGCAAAACATCAGCGTCCATCCCAGCAATTTTCCTCCGCTTAGCCTGTATCTCTTCCCTGGCATCTCTGTTGTCAGATCCCTCAGTAGCTGAAAATGGTGCGCTGATAATTTCCCAGTTAAACCTGTGCGCTGTTCCATTATGAATTGGCGTTGCGGTGCCAAACGTTGTATCGCCGCTCGGCACGTAAGACATCGAAAAGCCTGAACTGAATTGGCCGTCGCTAGTTGGAGCGGTAAAAACTTGGCGTCCTACCGTGCCAGTCGCTCCAGGGCCTTCTGTTCCATACAACTGGGGTGAAGAAGGACGATTATTTCCTTTCTTTGAAGACCAGTAAAGAGCAAAATCTTTATTGCCAAGTGCGTTGACGCTCTGCGTACCAAGCGAAACACCGCCCAAGTCAGGCTCGTCTACGCCAAACTCGCCGGCCACATAAACGCCTTCATACGCTTGATATGCGCCGTAAGCATAAACTCGAGACCACACCAGTGCTGGCACAAGAATTAGGCCACCGGTAACTACGCCATCCGCTCCAGTGCCCCGCTTGCCAAACGGGATGGGGATGGGTTGATTTAGTTCCGCAAGGCTTGGCGTATTGTCAAAACTGGTGGCTTGGTTGAAACGGCTAGGGCCAATCTGGTCTTTAAGTTTTTTGTTTTTAATTTTGCCGTCTTCAAGCGATGGCACTTTTGGTGCCAACAAAAGGCTGACTGCCGTGAGGGCAACACCAATCGCAAGATTCGTAAGAACGATAGTTGTTGTGCTTTTGGCGGCAGCTGCTCCAACAGCTACAGGCGCTAAAGCAGCATGGATTTCTGGAATGTGTGCATACTCAGCAGGACGCACATGCGCCCTTTGCATTGCATAACGTACAAACTTTCTATACTCTTCTTCACTGCAATCAAGTGCAGTAATTAATGATTTTTCGTACGGTAAGAGCGGCGGATCATAAGACTGCCCACCGGCTTCCAATCCACTGCGGAAATCAACGGGTTGATGTAGAGGACGCCACTCTGCCATAAGACTCCGAAGGCCAGCGGCCTAACGTCCAGCAATGCTATGTCGCCATCATAACTAGGACAATCAAGCCGCTCACAATAATGATTCAGCTCCCTCAACACCTGCCTCGGCGTCATTTCGTACCAAGCTTCTTTTACTCCTGGATTGGCAATGCCTAGACGCTCCAATGCGTCAATCACCAAATGGATGCAATCATCCTTGCCATAGCTGTACTTGCGCCCGATCAGATCACTACACACGGACTTGCGCTGTAAACGGAATGTTGCCCACCTGCTGACGACGCAAACGGCGACCTGGAATGTTTGCCTGTACTGCATCCAGCACAGAATTCAACTTGATTTGAATTGCCGTTTCGTCCCAGCCGCCAGAAGAGCAGGCGCCGAAATACTCGTAAAGGGTACGCTCCACCGCATAGGTGCTTGAGTTCCACAGCACCGTTGAAACCTTGGCGACATAGGTGTTGTCCAAAGCTTCCACCACAAAATTGCGAGCAATCTCTGTGTTGGCAAACTGCACGGTGGCGTCAAGGTTGTCCCCCTGGAGCGTCGCCATCGCACCACCGAAGCCAAACGGCAAAAACGAGTAGTCGTCTATGTTTTGGCCGACAGCGTAATTTTGAAATTTGAATTGGTTGAGCTGGCCGCTGCGGCCTACCTCAAGCAGGTGTCCGTACGCAAATTCCATCAGACGCCAATCCTCCGGCGAACAGCAGCTGAATTACGAAGCGAGCCCATAGCTCTACGTTCACCCTCTGCAGCACCCTGTTGCGCTGCCCTTGTGAGACCAACCTGGAACTGCTCAGCGGTGACGTAATCAACGCTGTTGATGCGCTCAACGTTATATCTCACATCAATACCGCCTGAACCGCCAATGCCGCCAAACCCTGCAACACCCGCCTCGGTTGCAGCTGCAGCGCCTGTTGTGCCACCACGTCTTGAATAACGGCCCATAGCTGCACGCATACCAGCCTCACCCGTGACTTGCACACCCAGCTGACCGTCAGCACCACGCTGCAATGGCAGCACTGCTTCAGGGCCAGCCTCACCCATCAATGCCCTTGTAGGGCGATTGACGATGCCACCGTTGGCGTAAGGCACGATGCCGTTTTGAGCAAACACGTTGCCACGCGCACTAGGGAAAATTGAGCCAACCGCAGTTTTCATCCCAAACTGCAAGAACATGCTGCCAAGTTGCTTGAGGATGCCCGACAACGACTCGCCAAGGCTTTTAGTGCCATCAATCAAGCCTGTAATGGCATTCGCCAAACCGGTTGCAACAGTGTCTTTAATCGATGCAAACAACTGCTCTGTCTTGCTGGTTTCAGTATTTAGTTCTTTTTGTTTTTCAACCGTGCCTGAAAGAAGCTGTTGACGCTTTAGATCAAATTCAGTCAACGCGTTGTTTTGAGCAATGGCCAAATTATTGCCAGTCAAGCCCTTCTCTTGAATCTGCAAAATTTCTCGATCATATTCGAGACCAGCAAGCTTAAATTCATTGCCAGAAATTCTTGCTGCGTTGATTTGTTTTGTTAACGCTAAAAGCTCGGCTGATGCTTGAGCAGCGGGGCGTTTCCCTGTACCTTTGCCTTTACCCGTTTCTGGCAAATCAATAAGGTCAAGCCCTGCACCGCCGCCGCCATAGTTTGTTGGAGCCTCTATGCGACCTAGCAACAGGTCCATAACTTCTTTGTTGCCAGTAAATCTTTTACCAGCACCCGACATGTAATCACTAATTGCTTGGCCTGCCTCACCAAAACGTCCAAGAGTAACCGCGCCGACAGCCGTTGCTGCAGCTTTGATAAGAGCAACTATTTCTGTAATCCCCATAATCGTCGCAGCGATTGAGACCCCAACAGCCCTAATAGAAATCTCTACTGCCTGGAAAAAACCAGTAAAGTCGTTCTCGGCGCTAAACATTGTCGAGAAGGCTTCGATAATGGAATTCAATGCAGGCAACAAAGCATCCGCAAGTTGTGCCCTGAAGCCGTCAAATTGAATCTGCAACGTGGTTATTTTGTCATTAAAAAGCTCTGCGTTTTGCGCAAAGTTTTCGCTGGTTTCGTAGTTGAAACGCTCAAGCGCCTCAGTACCACCATTGAGCAGCGTGATCAGCTTTGAACCAGACCGGCCAAAGATGTCCATTGCCACTGCTGCCTTTTCAGGCCCGTTAGGCAGATCTTTAAACTTGTCAGCAATCTCGCCTAGCAGTTGATCAGACGCCTTAAGACTGCCGTCTGCGTCCTTGACCCCAATGCCGAGTTTTTTATATGCGTCGGCATACGTTGCAACACCGTCAGCGGCTTCAGCCTGTGTACGCGCCAACGTGCGCAAGCCAGTTTCAAGATCGCTCTGACTAACGTCAGCCAACTTGCCTGCGTTGGCGTATGCCTGCAGCTTGTCAGCCGCAATGCCTGTCCTGGTGCTGAGCTTGCCAAACGCATCAGCTGAATCAATCGCACCTTTGACAAAGGCGCTAAAACCAGCAACCGCAGCAGCGGCAAACAACGCCTTGAAGGCATTGCCAACACCACGCACAGCCATGCCAAGGTTTTTGGCCTTGCCCTCAACCCCCTGCATGGAGTTGCCGAGGCGCTTGATGTTGTTCTCGCCCTTGGTCTTTGCGTCGATTAACAGCCCAAACTTGGCAGCCATTTACTTGCTCTCCTTATTCAAGATTTTGACCGCCGCAGCCTCCATGACCTGCAAATCTTCAAGCACGGTCGGCTGGTCCTCGACTTCGTAAAGTCTAAACACTGCGAGAACAGCTGTATAGTCCAGCCCGCAAACGCCTGCTGACGTTGTCCGCCATTGCGTCTGGCAACGCAAGAACATCTCAACAGCAGGCCAGTTGTCAGGCCACACCTCAACGTCTTTAGGCGCCTCAGGCTCAGGTAGTGCCAAGCCAAACGCCTTGGCATCAGCCATCAACTGGCTTTGGTCGCCAGGGCCGCTGAATAGATAA
>BCSF01000366.1_pt1 | contig 18644 bp, 11 predicted proteins | sample 1016431 | NCBI WGS metagenome assembly BCSF01 (sample SAMD00045685;SAMD00045686;SAMD00045687;SAMD00045688;SAMD00045689;SAMD00045690;SAMD00045691;SAMD00045692;SAMD00045684;SAMD00045690;SAMD00045691;SAMD00045692;SAMD00045684;SAMD00045685;SAMD00045686;SAMD00045687;SAMD00045688;SAMD00045689, study...
AATTAAACTGTCTGAAATTATCATCTGCTGCAACTCGTACTTGTGCCCCAAATGTGGCCGTAGTAGCACTATCAGGGATATCTGCAATGTACGTCCACTCGTGTCGAGTCCACCTCTGCGCGTCAGACATAGAAGAGGTACTAGTAGGCGCAGAAACAGCGTTACTTATAATCCTAGGCTCAACCCCTGAACTGGTTGAAAATGCTCCGGTTGTTCCGGAACTACGATCTGGGTTGTCGTTGTTTCTTACGGGCCAAGTATTATTTGCAAAAGTAAAAATATCCTGGGCTCCATACATTTTTAAAATTCTATTCTTTCCCACTCCCTCATTATACCCCGCCAAAGGAAAATTACCTGTTACGTTGCTGGCTCTTGGAAGTCTTAAAAACTGGTTTCCTACATAAGTAGACCAGTTATTACTATTCCAAAGAGGGGAATAGTGAAACCACTCACCTATATACTTATAATCTCCTTCATTTGAAATATAACTAGATGTAGTAGGTTTTCCGTTCCAAGTTGTCCATACAGGATAGTTATCCCTATTAAAATGTGGATTAGGAATTTCGTTAGAGGTTATCTCTAAGCTAGGATGTACGTATTGACCTTGTGCGGTACATGTTACTGTCATGATTATAAATTTCCAACGCCAGCACCATAAATGATAAAATTAGGGTTACTGCTTGTGCCACCATTAGCGGCATAACCTACACAGATTATTTCACCCACCCCGCCTCTGTTCACTCTTCTATTTAAAGTGGCAGCATCAGTACTGCTACCATCTAAGAATCTTACGTACTGACTGTTTGCGAAAATTTGAATCAGCCAATTTGTTGATCCTCCAACAGCATTCATTAGTGTCCAAGTTTTCCCTCCAACTGATGTTGCTGGTTTTGCAACCTCTACCACAACAAAGTCTCTATCAGTCAGAACAAGTGGATAGTTTGGTTCAAAGAAGAATGTTTCATTAGGATCAACATCAACTCTTGCTAATCTGTGTGCTGTGACACCATATCCAGTTGCTTCTGGTCTCGCAGTGCCACCAGGGTAGATATACAACGAAGAAGTTGCGGTTCCTAATCCAGTGTTGTGCATGATCACGCCACGCACATAAGTGGTGGATGCTACACCAACAGGACCACCAGTATTCGTCACACCAACCGTGAAGATACCTACGGTTGTGATCCCGGTAACTGCGTTGACAGCCTGTAACTTTGTTCTTTTAAGTCCCATTGGTATATACTTTTAAAGTTATTTAGTTAAACAGAGCAGCATCGAGTTCAGTGAACCCTGCTGGCAGACCTGTAAGTAATGCACCACTACCCTCATATGAAGTAGCAGTAACAACTCCAGCATTTACATTACCAAGAGTAACATTTGGAGCACCAGCGATTGTGGTTGCTGAACCAGTTACATTACCAGTTAAGTTTCCAGTAAATGATGTGGCAGTGATAATACCAGCACCAGCATCAACACCACTAGCATTGATTGTAACGGCAGCACCAACGATAGCACTACCAGTTGTAGTTACACCTGTGACGACAGCACCATCAGGTAACTCAGGTGATGTCCCTGCAGTTCTACCTCTTAAACTTGTAACTCTAAGTGTTGCCATCAGAGATCTCCGATTTGAAGGACATCAATAATCATGGTCTTACCAGCACCAACGGTGACTGCCACACCAGAGTTAATCTCAATATTGGGTGTAACGCTGACGATAATAGAAGTATTCACACCAGCCGTAGTTGTATCAAGCAGCATATCCTCCTTGACTTGCTGGAACCTATCAATATAACTGAATGGTGATACAGTTGTTTCATCGGAATACTTGATCGCAGTGCCAAGTCCTCCACCACCGCCACCACCAGCAATGCTAACGGCAACAGTCTTGGATGTTGAATCATATTGAACAGTATTACCAGTTCCTACGAAGTTAATCGCAGTGATAACACCAGTGGTGATTTGTGTTCCTGCTGATTGAATACCAACATTAATACCACCAGTGACATTCAGAGCACCACTGATGGTTTGTTCAGATTCATTAGAAACAATCGCGTCAGCAACACGGAAGTCATCAAAGATCTGAAACTCAAGTACATCTCCCTCTGTCGCAGCAGACAGAAGAGTGACCGACGCACCATCTCTTGCGGTATAATCAGTGCTATCTACAAGGCGAACACCATTACGGAATACCGCAATCTGATTGATTCTATATCCACCAGTTACAGTAAACAGTGTTTGGTTCGCTGTCGCGGTCGCACTGATAACTTTGGCGGCAACATTATTGGTTAATGTTATAGGATTACCTATTGCCATCGCATTTTATTTTTTAGTTATTTATGTTAGCGGGCATTGGCACCCCCACCATACAAGTCAACTGATGGTGCTGTTGCCCATGCACAATAGACGTAAGTGTCACCAGATGCATTAACTTTATTATTACTGTCTCTTAATTTGAAACCATTAGAGAGAAAATCTAAATTCATTTGACTATTTACACCAATAGTAGATTCAGAATTGGCTGAACTAATGTATAATTTTGTCAGATTTGATTGGTTGAATGGTTGTCTTTGACTGTCAATTACAACCCAATCTGTTGAACTGCTTGATGTATTCTTTATCCAAAGTAGCGCAGGACGGAAACCTAATTCAATAAATGGATTCGCAGAGGCATTTCCAGTGTATGATCCAAATTTCTGTAGGCCAGGTACATCGTGCCACGCATAACATGTATGGGTATTACCACTATCATTAGTGCCTCCACCACCCAGACTTATAAGCTTGCTTGTTGGAGCAGTGTTATTCCATGGACCAGTGTTATCAGAAGCTGCAGCGGTAGTAAACTTTAATAATTTTGCACCAGAAGTTTGAGCTGCTTCATGGTAAATTTGCCAATTGTCACTATCCTCCATATCTTTAACTATGACGAATTTTGGGATTTGTGAGAGTCCATGTGGAATAAATGAACCAGCAGTTCCATTACCATCGTATTTTATAATACTAAATCCTTGTTTGGTTCCAACAGAGGCACCAGTCGCAGCGATTGTTGGAAGATCAGGTGGGGTTATTCCATTATCAACAAGAATTTTGCCTCCTACTCTTATTGCGCGAATTCCAGCAGGACGTTGACTACTTTCAGTACCATTAGTAACTGTTACACTTGTCAATGTTCCAGTAAATGGACCCATTGTTTGAAATCCATTTGTAGCTGTGAAATATTGTATTGGTTGAGCTACACCATCAATAGTTGCATAATAACCAGAATAAGTATGATTGGGATAGACCTCTACTGTTTCATTATTGAGAGTTAAACCAAGAGTAGCGGTCATCCTTCTATCGTTGGAACCAGTGCTAGCACTAGAATCAGCACCATTCGTAAGATTTCCATTAAATGCTTGTGTAGTATTACTTATTGATCCTGTGTTAACTGCAAGATTATTACTCCACGTCTGACTTTGATCGTATGCCGAACTATTCAGACCACCAACATTCATATTAACATCAGAGGCATTCGCATAACCTACATCATCAACATTAAAGGTATTTTTGTTTCCACCAGCCTTCCAAGACCAACCAACATGGGTTTTATCAGTCCAGTTACAATCAGGATCGTTTCCTAACTGATATCCATTTGATAGGAAATCTGTCACACCTTGTACCGTTCCTTCTGCAAGAGTTTGATTGGAAACGAGACGTTTAGTTGCACCCCTAACACTGTCAAACAGCATGTTAGCACCAGCATTGTTCCTCTGTTTAATCCAAACAAAATCTGGAGCAGTACCCGTTTCAATTGTTCTTGTAGCTGATGTACCTGTCCATAAATCAACACTAACATACTGATCAGGACGTGCAATCACAGTATCTGGTCTTGCTGTTGATGATGTCAGTGGTTGGAAACCATCAGGTGGTGGGAACTTGAAGGGTTTTTGTCCGAAGTTGATATCCTGAGTACCATTGTATGATCCAACCAATGGATATAATTCAGTAATAGATGCAGTTGATCCTGAGTCCGTAGCAGTCAGTGTATAGACTGTACCACCTACACCATTTTTGAAGAACTGCCAGGTTCCATTATCCATATCCAAAGCACATCCAATTGTATCACCAAGAGATGCGCCAGCACCAAAGTAATTAGAAACTCCTCCACTAGGGAACAGGATACTACTATTTGGGAAATAGTAAGTCCAACTGTTTGCTGGTACGCTGCCGTAAGATTCAGTCAAACTTGCACTAGTGTTAGCAAACCCAAATTGAAGAGTAGAAGAACCTGCTGAATATGTTGATTCCCAGAACCATTTACCAGAGGTAAGTGCAATATTCCCTCTTGCATGACCAGCACTCCAGTTAGATGATCCAACTGCCTTCAGATTTCCATCTTGTAGATTAGATCCAAAATTTGAATCAAGAGGATTCAAAGTAGCATAAGAACCTTCTTGTCCACGAACTGTGTTGATATCAGTTGTGAATGGGTTGAAGTTGCTTGACTTCGCTTGACCATTTGTGAAGATTGGATCCACCAACATAACATCATCAACCCTCACACCAGACCACCATCCACCACCACTACCAGTAGTAAATCGAATTGATGTGATATTTCCACTACTACCACTAACAAGTTCAGTCCAGTTGTTAGAAGTGGTGCTAACGTTTGAACCACCATTCAAGGAAACGTTTCCACCGTATCCAGTCCATACTTCAACTTTATTTGTATATGGAATAGCTGCTCTTGGAGTCCAAGTGAAGTCAAAGGCACCATTCATATAACCAAATGAATCAACAGCACCAGTTGTGCCTGTTGTTGCATTAAAGACCGCTCCGAGAGTTCCTGTTTCAGTTGTACCTGCTGTTGTTATGGTCAGAGTGCTATCACTCCAAATGTCCCCATCGTTAATACCACCAGGAGTAGGACAGACAGTATAGTGACCACTATATTTGTTGGACTGACAACACAAAAGTTTTGTGTTGGTCACATTAGTCAGTGGTTCTGATGGTGGTGTAAATTCAGAAGTATAGAGTGCAGTTCCTTTAAGAATGCGAACATTAGAAACAAATCCATCTATGGTATTAGTATTGTCAGTGTCTTGAGATCCGATACATGTCCCATTACCACTAGCATAGTTGGTGGCATCGGTAGTGGTCAGATGCAATTTACCATCAACATACACTTTCATTTGATTGCTTCCTGTACCTTCCCTAACGGCGGCAAGATGCAACCACTTTCCAAGGACCATTGGTTTTGTTGAACTTTCGTTATTACTACCCCCAGAGTACCAAATAACTGTCCCAGTATTTCTTGCTCTAAAAATCCATGAAGCAGAACCACCTGGACTTGAGTACTCACTGAGAAAACTTGGATAACTACCAGTGCTTCCATAGCTATTCATGTAAAGATAGCACTCAACGGTGAAATTAGCTGTACCAAAATCAAGGTCAGTGCTATTTGGAACCAACAAATTAGTCTTATTTCCACCAGTAAAAGCCACAGCACCATCAGTAATCTTGGTCAATTGTGTCTTGGTAGCAACACCTGATGGAGTGTCTGGGAGGATATCTGGGTTGGATGATGCAGGAATGAAGTTACTGGTGTATTTTGCTACTCCTTTATATACACGATAGTCTTGTAGAGATCCATCAAAATTGAGAGTTACAGCACCTGCATTACCAACAACGACAGAAGTTTCGTCAGTATAATTTCTACTGTCAGTTGCCGAATTAGTAAGTGCTCCGTTTAAATATCCATAAACAGTACCACTACTACGGACAATTGCCAGATGATGCCATGTATTACTGGTTGGTAATCCATTTCCACCTAACAAATCAAAATTAGGATCACTAGTATCATTTCCATATCTAATCCAAGTTCCACTTGAATCAGATCCATTGTCCGCAAAAATTATGAAAGGTTTGTTTCCAGTAGTGCCACCAGATCCATTATTTCTAAAATCTGTTATGTATTGCCTTGATGTTGTAGTTGGTTTAAACCAAAATTCAATAGTAAAATCACCCGTTCCAAAAGTAAAATCACTTTGAGTTCCACTTATATAATAACCAGTAGTACTACTAGCTGTAAAATCAATAGAACTGCCATATAAATTACTAATCTTATCTACAGCAGGAGAACCTGATGTTACTGTCGTCTTTGCAGAACTAGTAGAATTGACCTGATCACTCGCATCATCACCATTACCAATTAATGGCATCGCAAGAACACACTTCCATGCATATGGGTCTGCCTTTGTCTCATCAGTAGTCACACTGATGCTATTACCCATACCACTGTGGTTAGTACAATAGTAATAGAGAGTATCAGGTGCGTTGTGTGGAACAGTGAAACTGATTACATTACCTGAAACACTCGTTCCATCAGTATACTCTGTGCTTCCAGCAGCATCAGCAGCAGTAGCAAATCTCAGTGGATGACTGGTAGCAGATGAATAGTCAAAGACATATGTTGCACCTCTGATGAAACTCAGAACTGGTTGAGTTCCTCTGGTGTCAAAGATGTAGGGGTTGCCACCACCAGATGAAGAACTTACAGTTTCACGGAACCCTACTTCACTACCAAATACTCCAGGTCTTGCTACATTTCCACCATTAACAGTATTGAGGATTGGAAGTGCTCCTGTTGCTTTTTCAATGGTGTTAGAACCACCAAAGTTTACTGGAGTCCAGTTATTTCCCTTGCCAGATTGGTCTTGTCCGATTGGTGAGTTTCCATCCATTGGGAGGTAGAAACTATTAGTCCCATATGTACCAGTATATTTTTTAGGTCTCCAAGTATTTGTGAGTCCGTCAGTGAATCCAAAATTTTCAGGTCCAAGTGCTTGGCCGTCTATCAGATATAAATCGGCCATATAACCCGCATAAAAAGCGTTGGTTGTGCCCCCAATGTTTTTAGTTGCACCTATTTGATGCAGTGCAGTGCCATTGACAAGGAAAGTTCGGTCTTGTGCGGGTATTGAAGAATTACGAAACGTCTGTTCTACTCCATTGACATACATTTTAAGTCGGTCAGCTTCCGTGGCGGCAGTAGTATCCATTGCCACGACAAGGTGATACCAAGCTGAAATATCTCTCAGTTTTGCATTTGTGTAAGCATAATTAGTTCCACCGCTATGGCGCATGAATACACTAAACTCATCATTCTCAACTGTGATTTGGAAAAATCCAGTATCGCTAGAGACTGATCCTGCACTCAACAGCGCAGGATATATTGATCCGATTTCACTTCGTTTAACCCAACAACTCCAAGTCCATGTTTTTGTATTTCCTGCAGAACTTGGAGTTCTATTTAAATAATGTGATGAATCATCATCAAACTTCAAACTACCATCAATAACCTGAGCACCTGATGCCTTCGTCTCGGTGATTACCTGAGGAATACCGAATCCCATTTACCTATCCTCCTCAGCTAAAGTTAAGTGCGGCACCAGCCAACAGTTGAGTGCCTGCGGCTCCTACCCTATTTACAGTGAATGACAACAGACTAATAGTTCCGTCTGCGGTTGGAATACTTGGTGTTGAACCTGATGGGAACAAGAAGTATGTACTGAACCCTACAGTTGCGATACCAGAGTTGATCAATCTAACTGTATGACTATCTCCTTCTGTACCACCACTTACTGTGATTGTAGTGATTCCTGTAACAGTGAGTTTGTGGTCTTGATTAGATAGATCAAGTGTGACAACTGTGTTCGAGGGTGTTTGTGCATCAGTCGAAATACCAGCTGAAATACCAGTCAAATACTGACCATCACCATAATATGTTACCGTACCACTATTAGAACCAACACTCTGTCCAGCACCAACACTAATACCAGACCTTGCTGTAATCAGACCAACAGAATCAACATTAGTGACATCCTGATAAGTAAGAGTACCACCTATTGAAACATCTCCACTGAATGTGGCTGCTGTTCCAGTTACATTTCCTGTGACATCTCCAGTTAAACTACCATTAATTGTAGTACCATTAAATGTAGTACCACTGAAAGTAGTGGCTGATAGTGTATTTGTTCCAGAATTATAAGTCAGTTCTGCATCTGTCGCTGCGGCTGTCATTGACCCAGACGTTTGTCCAGTCAATACAACTCTTTGGTCCCCAGACCCTGCACTCAGAGTAGCACCAGCTATGATTCCAGTCAGGTTCGACCCATCACCAAAGAATGAAGTTGCACTAACAACACCTACAACATCCAGTTTCTCTGTTGGAGTCGTACTGCCAATACCGACTCTATCGTTAGAGATATCAACTGTTAGAGTATCGTCAGTGGCTATGTTAGCTAGGTTTACAGCGTTTGATATAGCCATGAGGCACTATTCTGTTCTTTTTGTTATTTATCAACAAGAAACCCTCCCTACAGGGGAGGGCCATATATCACAAACTGTCAGGATATCTAATGACCATTCTACCTTGTGCTCCAGCACCAGATGCAGAGGCTGGGTTTTCAATACCAGATCCTCCACCACCATAATTTTGCCCAGCTGGGCCAGATGGACTATTAACAGTTCCACCAGCAGGAGCGTAAGGATCCCACCAAGCGTTCCCAAGTGTGCCACCCAATCCATAATGTCCAGCTTGTTTTCCTGTTTGGAAAGGTTGGCTTCCTTGGGCTGCTGGGTTTGTAGGACTATTTGGTGTATCAGTAGACTTAGCAAAATAATTAAGCACTGCTCCTGCAGAACTCCATGGTTCTGATACTCCTACAGCGTTGCCTGATCCACCATCTGATCCATTGGGAGTACCATTCCACCCACCATTATTTCCACCATTTGCCTGAACATATCTTCCTGGAATGGTACAGTGAGTGAATCGTGTTGTTGAATCTCCAATATAAGGATAACCGTAAGGATTAGTACCACCAGGTCTCGGACCTCTTCCACCGCAGACAGTTACAGGATATGTACCAGCATCAGTGATAGAAATAGTCCACAAAGCAGAGGCACCACCTCCACCACCTGAAGATCTTCCACTACCACCACCTTTACCTCCACCAGATCCACCATTACCTTGAATATAAACCTCAATATTTGATCCACCAAGATCTGCTGGATTTGTGGAAGAGACTACAAAATTGTCTCCTGGATTAGGATGCCCAAACACATGGTAAACAAATCCGTCACCAGGTTCAGTTTTTGTTCCACCAGTTGCACTAAAAGGCACAGGACTTCCAGCACCTCCACCACCACCAAACCCTTGACCGAGACTACTATTTTGATAGGATTGTAGTTCCTTTCCTACATCTCTACTACGGGATGATTTGTATGCCATAAATCAAGCCTCCTTGTCACCAGTAATGAAGACGTTTAGGTCAGCGAGTGTGGAACCTATACTGATTTTGTCACCAGTTGTAGTCAATGTGATAGGATAATTTGGTTCAATATAGATTGTCTCTTGTGGTTCGATTGAAACATCAAACAGTCTAGTAGTGTCTGCTACACCAACACCATTAGGTACATAATAGACGTGACCTCTAGCCGTTGTGGCAGTTGACACGTTATGTGCAATAATGGATTTTACATAAACATTCTTATTACTGGCAACTGTCAAAACATCTGAGGTAGACCCTGCAGAGATGTTAACCACATTGTCAGTAAGTCTTCCGTTCGCTAATGCCATGACTTCCTTTTCTAGTTATTTAGATTAAGATTAACCGAACAACCAAGTTCTCAACTCGGTCTGACCATCAAACTCAGTGGCTGTTACAATACCAACAGCATCGATACCATCGGAGAGAACTTGAATTCCTTTTCTTGCCGTAACCATACCAACAGAATCAATGTTGGTTACATCCTGATAGGTGAGTGTCCCACCAACTGATACAGAACCACTAAATGTAGCTGCTGCTCCAGTTATATCACCACCACTTATACTGCCACTAAATGTAGCTGCTGCTCCAGTTATATCACCACCACTTATACTGCCACTAAATGAACCTGTTGTACCTGTTATGGCTCCTAGAGTAGAAACACCAGTTACAACTAAGGTGTCGGCACTTACGTTAGCTGTATTAGCTAATCCAGTGATTGTAACATTACCAGTTGAACCACTGACACTAATGTTATCACCAGCTGTGATACCAGTGACAATACCAGATAGTCCAGAACCATCACCAGAATATGATCCACTAACACTTAATGATCCACTGACACTTAAGTCACCACCAACTGAAAAATTACCAGCTGCTGAAGAAACATTACCAACATTGAAAGCCTTATATGCTACTAATTCAACAACATCTGAGGCTTGAGCTGGAGTAGTTAAAGTTACTGTAGATGTGTCAGTTGCTGCATAGTCAGTGATGTTGACTAATCTAACACCGTTAATATAAACATCAAGATATCCTACTTCATAACCAGCACTAAATGTGAATGTTGTAGTAACACCAGTAGCTGTATTAGTTTGACGAGCAATAGTTACTGAACTATCACCAGGTGCTCTTCCGATATATCCGCTACGATCTGCCATTAGCTAACCCCCTGGAGAATACCCAGTGTTACGTCAAGACCGTTTTCTGTGTCACAATAAACACGAAGTTCATCACCACCTAACATGATGGTCTTACCAGCATCACTGATAACGAATGAACTTCCCGTTGGAACAGGAATGTCATTAGCAATGTTGGTTGATGTTGAACCAGAACTGACCTCAACGAAAATGTTGATGTTGTTGTTGGTCAGATTGGCGTATGTTCCACCAATCAGAACAGATTTAACACCTGATGGTGAAGTATAACAAGTAGTGGGTCCTAAGAACCTCACAGTTTGACTACCAGCCGAAGCTGTATTAGTCGATGTCTTATCTACCGTGACTTCCCCAACACCAATGGCACTTACCTTAGCACCACCACGAAAGTGTTGAGTGTCAACTAAGTAACCAACACCAACAGCCGCGGTTGAGATACCCGTGATTGTAGTGGCATTAGCACCAATAGTACCAGCGGAACTAGTCGTGACAATTCCCGCCGACCTTGTAAGTGAATTTACAAATGATTCTGCCATTGTTCTTTAAGTGTTAGAGATATTTATCAACCGCCAAGGGCGATAGCGAGACCGATAGAGATACCAGGTGTGATTGTTACTGTTGCAACTCCTGCTGCGGTAGCAGGTGGAACATCAACTGCGATTGCAGTTCCATTTGTTGATGAGAAGTCAATTTGTGTAATACCAGAACCAATAACGGATCCTTCGGACTTAATACCGATGGTTGCCGTCAGTTGAGTAGCAATACCAGTCAGATTTGAACCATCACCATGGAATTCGGTGGCAGTTACAATACCAGTAATGTTGACATCACCAATTTGAATGATATCACCAGTGATACTGATGTCACCAATAAATGTACTAACTCCAGTAACATGAAGATTAGCATCTAGATCAACATCACCATCGATGTTGACTGCATCGACGAATGTACTAAAACCTGATACATATAAGTTATCAGCAGTGATATTACCACCTGGAAGGAGGAGATTGTCGGCGTAGATATCACCAGCAATCTTTACATCACCACCATCAACATATAATGAAGTTGAACCAGACCCCACATTAGAAATGTGGACATTATATCCTGGTATTGCTGTGTTTAAACCAATTCTTCCTGCTTGTACATCAGCAGTAATAACGGTCCCACCAACACCAACATCAAAGGTGTCCTGGACTGTTGCAAACCCAACTACCGTTGAGTTCCCAGTCGCCTTGAAATCTCCACCAACTTCAAGGGTGGAGGTAGGGATAGTAGAACCAATACCAACCTTATCTAGGTCAGAAGTTGCATAGATTAAATCTGTTGCAACCTCTATTCCGTTTTTGACTACAAAATTCTTGTTTACAGCCATAAGTCGTTAGAGGTTCACTATCCCCTCAGTTTTTATTATTTATACGTTTAAGTTTGATCCCCAGTCATAGTGACAGAGAAACTTCTTACGGCTGTTGCCTGTCTTCCTGGACCAGTGCTATTAGTCATGTCAAAGGCAACTTCAAACGAAGTATCTGAAAGTTGTTTTGGATATCCCGAAGAAATAGCTATCGAATTATCCGAAGCAATTAATCCACTTCCTCTGGTAGCAGTATCAAGGACCTTTGCAGATAAGGTTATTGAAGTATAACCAGTTATATCAATAACATATTTGATAGATCCTATAGGGTGTCCCTCTGTGTTACTTGCTGGGTTTAAAGAGGCATAATCAATGACTCTAGTCACAGTAAATGGTGAACCAGCACTTATGGTTCCCTTAGTGTCAGTGACGTTTTGAGTTATAGTTTTGGATATATCAGTAACAGTAAAGGTATTACCTGTGAAGTTTGTGATATTGACACCTTGAGGATCACTCTTGTTGGGTGAATCAAATACACCGCGAGATGCTGTAATAGTAAGAGTTCCTGGGAAAGAATCTAAATCAGCTGCGGTAAATTGAGTACCATCAGCACTGGCGTTGAGATAATCAGCATTATTGAAAGACTTCATTTTGTAAACGGAACCAACTTGAATTTGAGCAGTTACACTTTCCAAATTACCTTGAATCTGACCAGTTCTTGTACCGAACTGAAGAATTGATGGTCCGTTACCAGAATCCAACTCAAACTCTACGAAGACATTCTCAGTAGAACTCTTAAATTGTGTGAATATAACTGTTACAGTTTGGAACAGACTAAACTCAACACTAGAGATACCAACATTACCACCGAGAGTGTTTTCAATAACAGATATACTTCCATCAGCGAAACCTGATCCTCCTCCACCACCTTCTCCGTTAACTCCTCCCATTCCACCACGGGAACCTGCACCACCGTTACCACCATTGTTGATACCTTTACCCTCAGTAGAGGTGATGGTATAACCTGGTTTGAATCCTCTAGTCAATTCTTGACTATCTGTGATTGTTGTTCCATCAATATTGACATATTTAATAAGACTAGAACTGTTGTTACTACAAGCAGAGATAGCTTGATCAATCCAGTAACTACCCTTGGTACAACTGATCGTTTGACCACCAGTTGGGGCTGTATCAATAATATCACCAGTTTGAACAGTGATTCCAGTTCCTTCCATGATAGAACCAAATCTACCATTCAATGTCAGAGGAACAATTTGTCCCCCATCACCACCATTAATACCAGGAGCATCTTCACCTTGAATATTGACTCCTCCACCATCTCCACCTCTTCCAGATGGTCCAGCATTACCACCAGCACCTACGACAGCGATGAGATTTGATCCACGATATAAGAATACACCTGAATTGTTGGAAATACCAATCAGTGTGTGTTCAACATTCTGTTGGATAGTGAAGTTGAGAGATGAATAACCACCTTCTCCACCAGAGTTACTACCACTACTAGAACCCTGTGCTCCATACATCTTGAGAGCAAGTTCTACATCTTTTTCAGGAGCATGGACTTGAATAATAAAGTAATCTGTTCCAAATGTATCACGATCAACAGTGTAACTGGTTGTTACACCTATATCAACACTAGAACTCTTGTAGAGATTATTAAATGTATATGCCTCAAAATTAACTAACTGTCTTGGTGGGACAGATACAAAGTTAGCATCATTACTGATGACAGTTGTATTTTCAACTTGAGTTGCTGTCAGTAAACACCTGATGATACCAGCAAATCCAGAATCACTTGAAGATATTGTCAGAGTTGGTGTATTGACACCACTTGTTGTAGCTTTAATTTTCCTAACGGATGAAACTCTAGAAATCTTAAATGTTCCGTCTTGAGTTGGTCCCCCACCTGGTTTAGCATCTGTCGAACTGAACTCTCCACTAGTAATCAATGTTGGATGAAGATAACCTGATCCACCGCCACCAGCACCATCAGCACAACATCCACTTACATATTGACCACCTCCACCACCGAAGTATCCACCACCACCGCCTGCGGCACCTGTTCCACCTTGGAGTGCAGATCCTGGTGTTCCTCCACCAACACCACCTCCACCTCCAGATTGTGTTCCACCCTTTCCTGCTCTACTACCATTAGAACCTGTTGATCCCTCTAATCCACCACCAGGTCCACCTGTTGCGGGATCATTAGAACCACCACCAGCTCCACCAGCGATAATAATAGCGTTAGCTTGTGATACAGAATCTTTGAAGAGACCAGTGAAACCACCTCCGCCCCCACCTGCTCCGTGACCTCCGCCACCGACACCACCGCCAGAGAATCCTCCAGCACCGCCGCTTCCTCCATTTACTCCCTCACCACCTACTCTTAGAATATATGTCTGACCACTATAGAAAGTTGTGATACCTTGTGCTGCACCACCAGATCCACCTTGAACACTTCTAACATTAGAAGTTCCACCACCTGCACCTATTGCATAGACACGAGTTGTAATATCACCATCAGATTTTATCGTATAAGTTCTATCTGATACAAAATCATCAAATGTTGCAAGTTGTAAAAAGTCAATTTCAAAATTATCTCCAGCATCACTTGTTACAGTGAGTTTACCACCAGAACCACCAACAGTAGCATTAGTATCCTGTGTTCCATTCAGGAGATTAGCACCATCAAGTTGCCACTGATAATTCAGTGTTTCATTGAAAGTATTTGGAAGAATCTCAGCATCAATCGTAAATGTTGTTTCATTATTCTCACCAACAATAGAATCAACTGGTTGAGTGTTAATTACAATTTCTGGGAATGAAGATAGAATAGCATCATCCGACTTAAACGGATCATTCTGTGCGTTAGCTTCTTTACCTACTGGATTGTAGTCAGCTTCCAGATATACAATTTTTCCATTATCTGTGGCTGAAATATTATGTAAAGTTATTGTTGATGCAGTTCCAGTTGTTTCAATACTTGCATCACTAGTTGGGTCTACCGAAGTGTCATATATCTTTTGTCCATCATAATACCACTGATATGAAATCGTCCCATTACAAGGAAACGACCCATCAGCATATGCTACTGTTGCGATACCAGTAAAGGTCGCGACACCAGCTGTAGTGGTCTCTTGAGCATCTTTTGGTTGTGTCGAAAAACTAAGAATAGGACCATTCAACTGAAGTTGAGTAGGAATGGTCCTGAAGTAATTGATACTTATAGGACTCATGAGAAGTTCTGTCCTCCGATTACACCATAAAGACTGGTTCCACCGTCAAATGTCATGAATGAATAGATGTCTGATCTTCCTGCTACTGGTGTCACCACTGGTAACACACCACCTGGCCAATAAACAGGAACTGAAGAACCAGAATCTAGGTTACTGAATGTATTTATTCCCACTCCGAAAGGTCCAGTCCCTTGTAGGATCTTGATTGTGAATGCTGTAGTTGAGTCTGCAGCAACACCTTTGATGTCAAATCTAGTGACAGCCTCACTTGTTGTAAGGAGGAATGTCTGATTCTTAGACAGGTCAAGAATAACAATACCAGAAGAACTAGTGACATTTGCTGCGACTTCGTGATAAGAACCAAATCTGGCTCTACCCTCAACATCAAGTGCAGCTCTTGCAACTGTGGTTCCGATACCAACACCCGTGGGTGTCAGTGACATAATAGTGGAACCTGTTCCAGATTTGATGTTGGTTGCAGTAACAACACCAGCAGTAATTTGACCAGATGTACTATCTAAATCAAATGCTCCAGTAGCTGTCAGAACTCCAGTTACTGTTGCTCCACCATCGAATCTAGCGACCCCGTTGAATCTCGACTCATTACCCGAGTAGAGTGAAGTTTGTGCCGTACCAGCGATATGTGCCTGAGCATATACACCAGAACTTGAACCAATTGCGACCTTTAAGTCAGCGTCGTCCTTAGTAAAGACAAAAGTGTTACCACCACCCTTAGCCCAAATACTATCTTGGTTAGTGATACCTGAACCATCACCGTAGATTGTGAATCCAGCACCAATACGAACATCACCTTCAATGTTGAGTTTAAGACCATTAGCTGTGGTTCCGATACCAACACCACCACTTCCATCAATGGAGAACAGTGATGAACCTGAACCAACTTGTAAAGTCAGGTCAGAAGTAATAGTTGTAGTTCCAATTCCAACTTTATCAAACAGCATCTCACTACCATACTGATTGATACTGACCGCACCAAATGGATACCAACCACTCTCAGTGGTATATGTCCATCCAATCGTTCCACCCTTGACTGGGTTCGCGTTATAAACAACATCACCAGGATTACCAGCCAGTGTGGGTGTTCCAAGTCCTACAGTGTATTTTCTAGATACAACCGTATCACCCTGGAGGAACAGTGAACTGGACTCAATACCTTCATCAGATGTGGAAGTGAGTTTCTCAGTGAAGACAACTGGTCCGTTAAACTCTGACAGAATATTGTTCTGAGTTCCACCCTCAACCTTAAGGGATCTTGATACAGTAGCGTCAAGTGGGTTGATAACATCAACACCAGTCTCTGTACCAACAACAAACACGTCCTCACCAGTGACTGTTGGTACTGGTGTGTCAAACACCTCTTCCTTACCAGTGTTGGAGGAGATTCTCTTATTACCGATGTAGAAGTCACCTCTGTCATTCATACCAGTGTATACACTGACACCACCGTTAGATCTGAATGATTGACCCAACAACTGTTCAATCAGACCAGGTTGACCTGCCTGTTTCTGTGGGAGTGAGGTAGAGTAGTTACCTGGACCATATCCAATATACTCAAATGTGTGACCAGAAGCTCTGATGATAGAAGTTCTTCTCAGTTCAACTGGTAAGATATCAATTCTTCTAACAACAGATCCAGTAACATGTGTAGAGCTCTTAGTGCCAAATACTCCCCTAAAGACCTTAACTGGGTTGGATCCAACTGTGCTCTTGATTCTAACAATCTCGTTATCAATTCTCAGATAATCACCAATGTTTAGATTGAATCTTTCTAAGTTTTGAACAGTGATTTCATCAGTAGTCGTATTGACAACTGCTGCAGACAATACTGTAGAAATACCAGTGTAAGAATTAGTGGGTCTTCCACCAAAGTTTTCATCATACAGTGTGAACGTTCCATTTTGAGAAGATTGACCAGGATAATATCCTTTGAGTGTTCCAGAGACAGTTGGTGTTTGAGTCGAGACACCAATGTTGACACTAAATTGTGTCAAACTCAGGACCTGAGTGACAGAGAAATCACCATTGTAGAAGTTCTCTGTTGCTCCACCAATAGAAATTGTATTGTCAGCAACAAGTCCGTGGTTTTGTACTGTAGTTATAGTACCAATTCCACTGGTTCTATCATAGGTCAATGCAGAAATATCAAGTCTAGGTCCATTGTCAAGACAGAAGGCTCCAGATGTTACAACATTACCAATACCAGTTGTAGAAACTCCAGTAATTGGGAATCTAGACTCAACAGTGATTTCTCTGGTTGTAGTAATGCCAGTGATTGTATAGAGTTGATTATACTTGGAGTAAGATGTGGATGTAACACCAGAAACAGCTATAGTGTCACCGATGTTGTTCTGGATGTGTTGTACTGTGACTGAACCCTGTGAGAATCCAGTAGTGGTAGCAGTTCCAGTAACAGTCAGAACCTCACCAACATAATAGTTGGAACCACCGTTCATAATTTTGACACCAGTCAGTTCACCAGATGCGTTGACTGTGACTCTAGCAGTTGCACTTTGACCCATAGTGTTTGGACCAAGAATTGCGTTATAAAGGTTCTCAGTAGCTCCAGTTCCGTTTCCATACCCACTACCAGGTGTAGTTACACTACAGATAGCAACTGAATTGTACCCATGGTCTCTATCAAGGAAAATAGTGTGTGCAGTTCCTGCAGAGTTGGATACAATATCAGTGATACCACATCCAACATGGAAGGAATGATTGAGTCTCTCAAGTGACTTTCTTGTGATACTATGTTGAGAATCATCAATAGAAACCTTACCAACTATATCAGGTTGTGCATAACTCTGAGCTGTATCAGCATCCGATACAGGATTATCTCTATCAAGTTGTGGATACAGATTAATAATTGGTTGTGAGAAAGCAAAACGATCGGAATCATTGAATGGTGAAACAGCTGGTGTATTTGCTGAGTCAATGACTGTCAGGTAGTAAATACCATCTTGTTCTCCATTCTTGTACTCTTTAATTTGTTCAACATCATAGACATAGAATGTCTTATTAGCTCTCAGTTTCTTGAATGTTGGGAGAGATGTTGTTCTGACTGAAGTGTTATTATTAAATGTTCCAGGGTCAGTTATGCTTCCAGTGACATAGAATGTATTCGCACTTGAAATACCAGCAACTGTAAATTCACCGTTGAAGGCTGAATTAGCAATACCAGTCAGATTATTTGTACTCGTTACTTTCTCGACGAGAATCTTTGCACCGACATTAAGATCGTGTGGAAGTTCTGTAGTGTAGTATGCGGTTCCACTGTCCCAATTAGCATCACGAATGAAACTGAAGTTTCTCATCTGTCCAAGATTGGACATTGTCTCAGAACCAGGATTGAACTGAAGTGATACTTCAGTATCATTATCACCAGTTACATCGTTAGAAGCTTGGAGAATATATCTATCTCTAGGTAGTCTGGCTGAATGACTACCTACACGAGCTGGAATGACATATCTGTATCTGTAGATTCTATCATCACGAGCCCTATTGCCTGAAAGTCTGTTGATGAACGTACTAGAAGTAGCTTCACAAAGAGATGAAA
>BCSF01000367.1_pt1 | contig 18639 bp, 25 predicted proteins | sample 1016431 | NCBI WGS metagenome assembly BCSF01 (sample SAMD00045685;SAMD00045686;SAMD00045687;SAMD00045688;SAMD00045689;SAMD00045690;SAMD00045691;SAMD00045692;SAMD00045684;SAMD00045690;SAMD00045691;SAMD00045692;SAMD00045684;SAMD00045685;SAMD00045686;SAMD00045687;SAMD00045688;SAMD00045689, study...
TTCAGGCAACCATTCCGCTGGATCAAAGCTTGCAGGATAGTTGTAAAGAGGCAGTCGATACGCAGATTGCGATCCAGAAACAGCATCTAGCCAATAAGCGGCTCGACTTTGAGATTTCCAGACTCAAGCATTGTGGAGAACTCAAAATGAAGGGCATTCGCTTCGCCAAGAACAGTCCTTACGAAAAGGTCTGCCGTGACGTGCTCGTTCACCGGCCCGTTCCACATACCCATTCTATCTCCGTAACGACCTCTGGAAACGCCGACGCTCATAGACACTCTCAACCTTGACTTTTTTACCCAGTGCCTTTTGAAGTTTCTTCGCCAACTTCTTTATGGTCGGCCTGATCGCCTTCAGCAGCACTGGGGTTGCCAAAGCAGCTGATACCGCAATCGCTGACGTTCCAGCAGTATTAACTGCTTGCGGGATCGTCGGAATCGCCTCAACAATACGCTGAGGCAGTGGCTTCATCTCAACTGTTGGTTCTGGAATTGCTGGCGGTGTTTCTGATTTTGATTCTTCTTTTTTGGGGAGTTTGACTGGTGGTGGTTTTGCAGCTGGCGGCTCTGCAGGCTTTGGTTTTGGTGGAACGATTCTTGGTGGGTCAACCTCAGGCTCCATATCCATTGGATTGAAGTGAGGCAGCTCGATCACTGGAACGCCAATGTCCAATGTGATCGGCGGCGCTTGCGGTAACGCAACCTGTGGAAGATCAACAGACGAGTTAATCTCAGGCACGACGATCTCTCGGATCTCCATGAAGTCAGAGCGGTTTACAGCAGGTCAACTTTGGATTGAACGTAACCGCAGACGTGAAGGACCGCCTGTCGTCTACACCGTATTGTGCGGCAAATCTGCCAGACCATTCACCGATCCAAAAGCAATCCTCAAGTGGGTCAAATGGCCCAAAGGCACACCAACTGGTGATGCTTTACGCGAATGGTTGGCGTCGTTTGACAAGAAACCTCAAACACCCGCGCCAGAACTTGATATGGCAAAAATCAAGGCTGAAGGCTTCGGGCCTGAAGCTCATGACGACGATCCAACCGCCAACACTAAAATGGTGACGTGATTGCAGGGCCTGTCTCCGTTGGCAGCTTTGGCATCTCAGGAATCTCTGGGACGGGCACCGCGTCAAGAATCGTCTTCGTCAGCTCTAGCTTCATTTCACTGACGTATTTCTTCGCCATTGATGGAACGCGGAGATAAGCCACCACGCCCATAACAGCAATCGTTCCAGACATCACAAAGCCCAGTACGCCGAGCAGGTTGTAGACCTTTTGCATGATGATTGCCAAGAAAAAACCCCTTCCCGTGTGAGGTGAGGAAGGGGCGTTTGCGTCTCTGCAGACTCAAACTAGCTCAGAATTTGTACTTGACGCCAGCCTTAAGGCCATAACCAGCATCATTGCCGTCGTACTTGGCAAAGGAGACTTCACCATAAGCATCGAGCTTTTCGTTTACAGGTGCAGAAACACCCGTTTTGGCAGAGAAGCCGACAGAGGTGTCACCTGCATCAGGCTGGAGCCAAGAAGGACCGCCTTGGATGTAGAAGGCACCTGACTCATAGCCAACGTGACCGTCAAAAACGGCACCGCCAAAGTCAGAACCTGACCAGGCACCGTTCCACTCAGGATTCAGATAAAAGCCGTCTGCGCGTGCAGACAGGGGGGCCAAGGCAAGAGCACCAGCGATGGCACCAAAAGCAAGACGCTTGATCATTGGAAAGAGGATTAACGTTTTCCTTGGCCACGATACTTCTTCCGTCCATGGGACGGTTTTGAATGTGATCCATTACCTTGACGTGTCTTTTTTGGCTTGCTAGGGACAAAATTTTGTCCGCTAAGTGACTTAGCCATTAGATGCCGTCAGTTGAATTCAAGTTCTGATACTTCAGAGCCAGACCTGTAAACAGACCATATTGAGGGTGGCTGATCTGGTCGCGGCCATCAAGGAAGTACAGCTCTTCAAGCCACAGCGTTCTAGCCGCCATAGCCTGTACGTCCTCCGCTCCAGGCTTAGCGGCGATCATCGGGTCAGGGCGTTGCATCAAGCAGGGTCAGCGATAGAAGCAGCGTAGGCAGCAATGACCTCATCGGTCCAAAGTGCTGCAGCAATGTCTTGCACTTCCTGAGCTTCGCCAGTCACGTCGTCGCCAGGGTGAACAACGTGGCGATGATGACTGCGTGCCAGCTCAACACCATCCTCCTCAACCACAGTGGTGGTGCGAATCTGGATGGTCTGATTAGGCAGGATCTCTTCTTTGAGTTCAGTGCGCTTGGTGATGGCCATTAGGGACGTTCTCCGAACGAAACAGGTTTAGGCGTAGTTTTGAGCCTTTGCGGGCTTTAATTAGACAATATATGATCCACTGATGTGAATTCGGTCATCAAGAGCAAGCGTGACGGTGCCGTGCATATCACACGCTATTGTGGTAACCGATTCGTTAAGGATGGCTGTTTGTCCAGCTATATGAGCAAAGCTGTTACTTGCATCTAAAATAACAATAGACATTGTGGAGCGCGAATTAGAACCAGTCGTAAAAGGAAGACCGCCGATGTTAAACGTGTCCCCAGGAAATGATCCTGATGCTAAATTAAAATGCGTTTGAAAGAACACCCTGTGTCCAATTTTTGTATATTCTGAATGTCCTCCACCAAGGTCTAAATTACTGCCAGAGATAGTAGGCGTCCAAGTGCCCTCCTCATAATCGTCGAGAGCGTTTGCAGCAGCCGTGTCGCCGTTAAATGAAATACCGCCAGCCGCTTGGACTCTTAATTGTTCAGAACCACCGTCACCCGAGACAAGAAAAGAAGCAGTTGATGAGGCTCCAAAGTAACCTCGGACTGTGCCCGCATCACTTAATTGAACTTTATTTGAATTGCTATTTGCGCTGTTAATTTCGACAGGAACACCATTCCCTTCGACGTCTAACCTGGTGCTAACAGTTGACGTTCCAATGCCAACATTTCCAGAGCTGTTCACATTGATTCCGCCATCAGCTGTGGCGGTATTCTCGATCTTGTTGACCTTGATCGTGGACATCTCAGGCGGCCTCCAGAGCGGTAACGCGGGCTAGCAGATCATCGATCTGAGTCTGCTGTGCAGTGTTCTGCGTTTCAAGCGTTTCAATCCTAGTCTGTGCTTCCTGCAAAGCCTTAACGGCTTTCATGTAGAGCACGGACTGCGCAACCGATTTAGTGACAGTGCCAAGATCATTGCCCTCGTCATCAAAATCAGTTCTTTCACTGACGAGGCCAGGAGATGTGGTCTCAATTTCTTGAGCAATTACGCCTATCTGTGTGTGAGTTTCAAGGCCAGTGTCTTCTTTGAAATTGTAGTTGCGAACTCGAACTGCTTTGATGTCATCCCATTGGGACGAAGCATCAACGATGTTTTCCTTGAGCTTTACATCAGAAATTGATCCGTAGCTGCCATTTGCGTTCTCAGCATTGCCAGTGCCTTTAATCGTAAATTTTTCAGTATTGTTATCGGTGCGACATTGGAAAAAATCGGCAGCATCAGCGCTGCTGTTGCCTTTTTTGAGAGTTAAAGAGGTTTGATTGCTTGCTGTGCTTACAAAGTAAGCGTACGCAGAGTTTTCAAACAAAATCGCTCCATCCGCTGCAATTCTAAGCCTCTTAGTGTCATTTGTCTCAAACTCAATATCAACAGAAGAACTTGTGCCGATTCTAAATTTGTCAGTGTTGTCATACTTAAAGATTCCAGTTCTTGCAGTGCCGCTGCTGTTTTCGCCTGTTAATGAGACAGACGCTTCTCCAGAAGTAGCGGTGCTTTTAAGAGTCAGAGTTGCAGCGCCGCTTGAAACTTCGCCATGAATAAGAGAACTAGGCGCAGACGTGCCAATACCGATGCCCGTGCTGGTTTCGACCATGCTGGAAAACTCCAGCTCGCCTGCCGTCCCAGAGTTCTTCAGGAACTGCTCTGCACTGCCGTTGCTAGTTGGCAGCGTGATCGTGTTATCACCTGCGGTTGCAGGTGCTTTCAACGAAACGTCGCCTGAGTTTGAGCCTTTGAGTCGAAGTGTCATGATCAGGCAGCCTCCAGAGCGGTTACACGCGCCAGCAAGTCAGCGTGCTGTGTTTCAAGTGTTTCGATTCTAGTCTGTGCTTCCTGCAAAGCCTTAACGGCTTTCATGTAAAGCACAGAGTAGTTGACCGACTTAGTAACCGTTCCAAGATCGTTGCCTTCTGCATCTAAGTCAGGCGAGTCATTAACGAGACCAGCAGATACGGTTTCAATCTCTTGGGCTACAACACCAAGCTGTGTATGAGTCTGCTGCCCAGTTGATTCTTTAAGGTTATAGTTGCGAACCCGAACTGCTTTGATGTCGTCCCATTGAGACGAAGCGTCGACGATGTTTTCCTTTAACTTGACATCAGAAAGTGCCCCATAGGAGTTATTTGTATTGACTACGTTGCCATTGGAAAGAACAACGAAACAGCCTGTGCCTGAATCTATGCCTGATGCGCTATGACCGCCAACAATGAGATTTTTATTGGATGCTGCGCCTTGACTTGTCTCAACAACAAGCGCACCATTAGTGCTCGTGCCGCGCATAATAGTCCTACCTGTATTATCAATCCGCACTCGCTCAGTTCCACTTGTGCCAAGGCGCACAAAGTCTGAAGTATGACTGTATTCAATCAATCCTGCATATTCGCCAGCGCCTGATGTTGCATCGGAAAAGTAAATTGAGCCAAAGTCGCTGGAACCACTGCGAATAGTCATTCCGCAGTCTGCAGTATCCGCAATGGTTAACTTTTCTCCAAAATTTGCAAGACCTTCAGTTGTCGTCCCAACCAACAACCGCCCCGAGTTGTCGACGCGAAGACGTTCAGTTGTGTTGGTGCGATCATACACACGCAATCCATTGGTATTATCACCATAAATTTCAAATCTCTTTGTAGAGCCTTCCGCAAGGGCTAATGCGCCACCTGTTGATCCAGAAAGAGTTAATGCGCCGTACCCTGTAGCACTGAATAACGACGTTGTGCCAATGCCAACATTGCCCGAGCTGTCAACCGTTGCCCTAGTGATGCCACCAGTTGCAACCTGAACCGTATCCGTTCCAAACACAATGCCAGTGTTTGAGTCGGTGCCCTGCAAAGCAGGAGTAGTGGCGCTGCCGTTTACGCCGCTTACACCAGAGTCGCCGTCGATAGTGATTGCCATGATCAGCTAATAACGAGGTGGGACGTGGCAGGGACCGTGACAGTCTGACCGCTGTTAATCGTCAACGGACCAACAGCATGAGCACCGCTGTTAGCCGTAATGGTATAGGAGGTCGTCACCGTCAGACTATTTTCATAAAAAACAGCGTCCGATCCACCACCAGTTGCACCGCCACCGATTGCACCCCACGCACCGCCTGCGTAGCCCTCAAAGCTGCTGTTTGTGCTGTTGTATCGAATATCGCCGTTAGCAGCCGTGTAGGCGTCACGCTCAGTTGTCGTACCAACAGGTACCCGCAGCGCAGTTGTGCTGCTGATAACGACATCACCCGTGAACGTCGGGCTTGCTGTTAAGGCAAGACCAAGGTTGGCAGTTCCTGAGCCTGCAAGCGCTCCTGTGGCTCCGACGTTGATATAAGCGTTATTGGCGGTATTTCGGATCCTGAGGCTGTTGTCACCTTCATCGACGTACCACTGTCCCTTAAACGTGCTCGCAGGGTCAGTCGTACCACTGTTATTGGTACGAATCGCCTCCAGGCAAGCGTTCAGATCTGTTCTGAATGCCGCCCCAGTCGCATTGGCTAGGTGATAGTCGTGCTGAGCCACAACAAGTCTGCCTTTTATGCCTTAATTCTACTGCCCACGTCCAACGCCAGCCGCTACATAGGTGAAGTTGCGGTTCACGTTGTTGTTGCTCGCGTCCAGCACGTCGATGTCAAACCCCGTGCCAGTGATGTTAGAGATATTGAAACGTTCATCAGGGCCTAGGTTCTGCACCGTAATTCCAACGCTAGGCAGTTGCGAGTTGGCCCCCAACAATGCCGCCGTTCCAACGAAAAACGGCTTGGTAAAGGTCACAGACTTGGTGGACGTGCCACTTGCAATGGGTTGAACTGGGTGGTCAAAGCGTGGCAGCAGCTCAATCTTGTAGCCCAGCTCATCAACAAGGATGTTTTCGTCCACCTTGTCGCTGGTCAGCTCAGTCTTGAACTGGAAACCACGGCCCTTGAACGTCCCGCTGTTAAACGGCACCCAAGCCCCATAAGTTGGAGATCCGCTTGGATCATCGTTGGTGGAACGGATATACAGCTCAGAGTTGACGTTATTGACCGACGCTCCATCAATATCTGTCCAAGTGTCGATCAAGGCAGTTCTGCCATCAACAGTGTCAGATGGCAAAAAGGCACGAGTCACAAAACGACGCTGGAACTCAACCGCATCCAACGCCAAGCCCATGTCAATGGTGTCAAGGAACGTATAGGTGCCAAGAGATTTGACATCTCCTAAGAAATCAATGATTGGGATGTCGTCGATGTTGTCAGTGACACTATCGATTAACTTGCTGCCATCCAGCGTTAAAGCATCGTATTGCTCGCTGTAGAACGTATCGACATGCGTTCCTTGGAATGGCGGCGTCTGCTGGTCTTCTCGGTGGTTCTTGACCAGCAACTTGCCTACTGGATCGATTAGATCCACAAGCACGCTGGTGTCATCAGGACTAAACCTGCCGCCGTCATCAGCAAATTTGACGATGTACTCACCCTCAAGCAGAGGAACCGCAACGTCAGTTGCCGCACCAGAGATTGCATTGATCAGATCAACGCTGTTTGAGAACGTGGCGGTTCCGTCAGTGAGGCTGCTGTGACGGATATGAACCTTGCCGCCGACCTTTACATCAAGATCAACTGTCTGATTCCACTTCAAACGGGCAGTGTTAGAGGAGATTGGCTCAATAGACAGGTTCTGCACGTTGCCAGGCAAAGCCGTTTTGCCCACGATGTCGAACGCTGCACTAGAGATCTGACTTCCTTTGCCAAGGAAGTTAAACGCCTGAATCCGCACCTCAAGCGTTCCAGGGCGCAACGCAAGCAAAGAGGTAGAGGGTGTGTTCGTGTCAATTACCTGGAAATTATCGTTGTCAATCCGATACGAGACCTTGAACTGATTAACTCGTGTGCGAGGGCTAATCCAGCTCAGGTCAAAGCCAACAAAAACACCTTGCCCACGTTGATACAGATACTCAGTGCCCGTAATACCTGTAACAGGATCAGGCGTTGCGCTCAGATTGCTGATGTCTCTTTGCGTCAGATTGAGATTTTGCTCGACAGCGGCGTAAATGCTTTCGTTGTACTCAACGGCAGTGACGCCATACGTTCCATCACCACCTTCCGCAACACTGATGACGCGGAATTGATTGGACTGAACGTCAGTTGTTTGAATTAGATAGACCGATGCAGCATTGGGCGCTTCGGAAAATGCACTGCCAACCGTAACCACCGCACCAGCAATGGTGCTAATGGTTCGAGTTTCTACCAAGCCAGTTGGCATCATCACCGAGATTGTTGGTGAGTTGCCGAGGTTGACAGACAGATCTGTCGTACTGTCAATCGTTACCTGAGTAGTTGTGGCAGAGCTAATCCGTCCACTACGCCGCGTGCCAGCCTTGACTGGATCGGCAATGTCAATAACGACGCCTGGCCTAAGAACAAGACCACTGTCGAGTGAGACAGCAAAACTCACCGTTTGCGTCAGGTTTGCCTCGGTAAGCAGCAGCCATTTGCCAAGCCTGTGCGCTTGACCTTGCGAATAACAACCAAGTGCTCGAACCTCCCTGTTAATGACACCGTATTTAGCAACCTGATCGGCTAGCTCTACATACTCAAATTGAACTTCGCCCAAGCTGGCATAGCTTTGATAAGCAACGGTCGCGCAAGTGTGGCGCGACTTTAGTGAACTACCTGAATAAACAAAGTCACCGTTGATGACGTTGGATGGACCAATTTGATAACGAGAATCTGTTGGTTTGTCTTGGTTTAACACCAACGTTCCAGCGCCGTAATAAGCGATGCCACGGAAAAGACTTGTTAGCTCTTGAATAGCGGCATAAACCTCTTTACGGGTGTTGATGACCATATTGCAAGAGAACCTTGGCTCTTGCCCGCCTCTGCCATCAGGTACGAGAGCATTGCAGTACGTGCTCACGTTGTAGAAATCAAAAACGTCAAGACTTGACTCAGGAATGCCTGCGCCCCAACGAGTGTCCGTCAACAATGCGTAAAGCAACCAGGCAGGGTCATTCGTCCAAGTCGCAGCGCCTAGCGTTCCATTAAACAAGCCGCTATATGTGATCCGACCCAGATGCGTTGTAGTGTCTACTGTCGCGTTATGAGGGATCTTAACTTTAACGCCACGAACTAAATACTTACGTTGTGGGATATTGCTGAATTGACGTGCATCAAACTTGAGAAACGCAAGTGCTGTATTTGGATAACGAAGTTTTTCGTCAATAATTTCGGTGTAGCTAAACCAGTTTGTTGCGTTTGAAAGCCTGGTGGTCGTCGAATCGGCAGTGTTCCTGACAACGCGAACATCAACCGGAAACGCGCCATTAAGCGTCAACATGTAGTCCCGTTGATAGTTATCGCTTGTCTTGCCGCTGATCGTGTCATCAACAACGGTTGTAAAACCTCCGCTGTTGTACTGCAGCTGAATAGAAAGACTGACGGACGTCCCACGGATATCGCCGTCATCCTCAATAACGCGTAAAGACGGGACTGAGATTGTTACCCTGACTCGATCAACATCAGTGTCGGTAATACTGCGAGTTATTGGGCTGCCATTGGTAACAGCAACGCCTACATTCTTCTCAGATTCTCCGCCAGGAAGATTTGGAATGTATGACTGACTCTGCGTTCCATCGCGAGTAACAATCGTGTATCCCTGAAAATTATTGTTACCCCCTGCGTCCTGCACAGGGGTGTCGTTTAAGAAGATACCCTTGACGCCATCTTCAATGCCTTCAATCTCGCCTTCGCTAATAACGTCAAGCACAGTCGCAAACTGCACTGACTGAAGCGTGTCAGGCTCTTCTTCTGGGGTGCCACCGCCACCGCCTTTGTTGCCGCCTCCGCCTGAACCTACAATTTTCAGTCCTAGACCAGCATTATGAACACGAATAGTGTTTGCAATAAATGTGTGATGGCCCTCTACCGTCAGGTTGTAGACCGTTTTTAAGCCAAGCTCTGTACGGCTAACAATCGGAAGCAGATGATTGAACTCGTCAACCAAGCAGTCATCCGAACCTAACGTATCAATTTCAACGAACGCATTGTATTGATTTAGTACCCAATGGTTAGGCGTAGCGTTTAGATCCTTGCCGCCCCAAAGGGTGTATTTGATGGCGCGTTCGTTCTCGTGCTTATGCACCTTGAGGACTTTGCCCTCATGAATCTTTCCTTTGTCGTCAAAACTGCAAACAATATCGCCAATCTTGATTTCTTCGATCGGCTTTGCTCCTCCTGGAACGGACACCAAAGTGTCGCCAGTAAAGCAACCGCCACCGCCAGCACCACGAATTGCAACCATCACACTACGTCCAGACCACTGGAGACCACCACGCTGCCAGCGTAGGCCCGTCCCAATACAACAGGCACAGGAATGCCTTGACGGCTTACGTTCACAATGCCGCTAAACGTAAACGACTCAAGCTGCTCCTGCTCTTTTAAGGCATTTGGCGTTGGCGTAGGTGAAATCATCTCTGCAACGCCGCCAAGCACCAAAGAAGCGCCAAGAGCAGACACGGCTGTACCCACAGCTGTCAATGCTGCACCGCCTGCAATGCCAGTCGCCCCAATAAACGGAATAGCTGATTGCGAGCCTGCGGCCAATGTTCCAAACACGCTCTGCGTTCCAAACAAACCAGCTCCAGGGAACAAGAATGACGCGCCAATAAGGCCAACGCCTAGCGCTATTCGTCCAAAGCTTCCGCCTGCACCAACGATGACGGGCGCAATGCTAAACACCTCGCGGCTACCTAACGGCAAAGCAAGATCACCCAAATTATCTTCGCCAATGTGCTGACGACCCACCATCATTCGATAGGCAACACCATCCTTCTCAGAATCCAAAATGAACTTCTCAAGCTCCGGAAAGTTGATCAGCAGTGCCTTAAATGCTTGAGCCGGTGTGCTGACGTTTAGCTCAAACCGACACTGACCCAGCAGTTCTCGAAGCTTGCCGTAGACCTTAACGACTTTCATGCCTCAAGGCGCAAGCGGTGCTTTTCCCATAATATCCGCCATACACGTCACGGGAAGACAGGCGCTGCTGAACGTGGTGAAGAATGAGTTGATCACCTAAGTAAATCGCAGCATGGTTCGGCAGGGGCGAACTCAACTGCATCAAAATCAAGTCGCCGGGCTGCACGTCAGCGACAGGGATCTCCCTAAATCCTTCATTGGCAAAGTTGTCCATATACAGGCTTTCGCCATGCTCCCAAAACTTGTCACGCCTGTCGTAATCCCGTAGCTCAATCCCGTATTCCCTTGCGTACCAGTCACGGACAAGGCTGTAGCAATCGACCACGCCGAATGCAAACTGCCGCCCCACGTACGGAAGCTCAAAGCCAGACGGTTCGCAGTAGCCCCATTGCTCCGTCAGTGGGTTGATGATGTGCCATGGAACGCCAGTCTTTTCACAGGCAACAAGATCAGCTTCTGATGGCTCGGGATTAGTTGTGGGATGCGAGTGGATAACAGCAACAATCTCGCCCTGCTCCTCAGCGTTGGCATAATCCATCGGATCCAAGACGAAATGCTCGTCTGGTGTTTCAGCCAAGTTGTTGCAAGGGAAATACCGTCTACGACCTTTGACAACGCAGACCAAGCCGCAGCACTCCTTTGGCTGCTCAGCCTGTGCGTGCTGCAAAATTTGTGCCTTGATGGTTGGCGGTAACGTCATTGAGTCAAGCCAACGCTGGGGAACGATCCAAACGGCAACTCACCGTTTTCCCCAAACCTCAGCTTGCAGGAACTAAGACGTTTTCCGCAACGGTCTTCAGCAAGGCTTGCTGCAGCGTTGTCGTTGACATCAAAAAAGCTGCTGCCGGTGTAGCTGCATTCGCTGCTTCGATACTCCCACTGGCAAATGTTGGCGATGCACTGGCGTTTTGGGATCTTTTGCCCAGCTAGATCGAACTTACTGGCCAGTTCAAAGGTGACTTGGCTGCGGTCTTCTGATGCCTTGCGATCAATAAAGTACCGCTCCTCAGGAAACGACGCATACGGATCAGCATTGCTGTTGCCTGATGCAAAATTGGCAGCATCAAGGAACTTCTTCACCGTTCGGATCCGCCGAACCTCAGCACCCGCAAGGTCGTTGCCAACGGTGATCGCGTTGACCAACAGCAGGATTGCAGTGACAGTGCTGGCAGTGTTGGCAACTGTCAGTGTTGGTCGGGGCAATGTGCCGCCATTTTTGTACTCAAACCCATCCGCTTGGACAGGAACACGGAAATACGTCTCTCCGTTCCAAACAATGTTGCCAGTCACTTGGTCGTTGACGCCTGAATGCCAGCGGTAGACATCACTGCTGCCATGCAAACTGCTGTCCAAGCGCAGTTCAAACATCTCAATGATGGCGCTGGGTGCCAGAACACTTAGCTCCTCGTAGACGCTGCTAAACGCCGTCCAGACAACAGTGTTGTCATTAGTGGTGTTGCCAACATCAGTTGGCCAGCTGGGCTCAGAACTGCCTGACGTACCAGCAGTCGTACAGCGGAACCACAAGCCGCTTGCTTGGACAGTGGTTGCCCTACGAATGTCACCGACAACAAATGCGGTGCTAGCAGTCCAGGCTGTTGCTGCCATTACGGTTCAAAGACTTGGCGGAATGTCACTTGGAGCGTGGCACGGTCTGGATAAGGAATCGACTTGCTCCATTCCTCGCAAACAAACTTCGATGCGCTTGACTCTCCAGGCGGCGTATAAGTGAAGTTGGCATTGTCAGCAGCACGGGCATCTAAGAACGCTTCAATCGTGTCCGACTCAGCTTCCGAAACGTTGAACTCCAAGTTGTAGATTTTCGGATTCTGATTAAGGCCCACCGTAATGCGAGCCTCGTAACCATCCCCGAAACGCACCGTTCGTACGCTTGGTGCGCTCGATTTTGTCATCCCTGGTGCGGGATCAAAGTCCGGAAAGTCAGCCATCAGGTAGTAAGCAATCCTCCAGGACGTTTTTGTTTGATCAGCTCCTGTTGTACTGCAAGACCAATGGCCTTACCAAGCTGAGCGGCTTCATTTGCGCTGCCCTCAACAGACGAGCCAGAAGCATCAACGTTCACGGTCACATTAGCGCTGCCGCCCAAAGCGTGGTTCGGAACAATCGTTCCAGATGACCTTGGCACGAATAGCTCAGGACCACGTTCACCAACGACTGAAGGCTTGCCAACTGGAGGACGACCTCCGCTAGCAAAACCCGTCAAGTTCTTAAATAGCCCCACTCCAGGAAATAGTCCTGTCAGCAACGTGTTGACGCCCAGCTTGAGCAAGATATTTGCAATGTTCTTCAAGGTATTTGCAGCTGCATCAGCAAGAGATTTTGTTTGGTCTACTGCAGCGCTGAGAGTATTTACAACGCCGTCTGCAATAGCCGAGCCAATCTGGTCATAAATTTGCTGCATTCTGTTTGCTGCCTCTACTTGCTTTTCCAACTCCGCGTTTCCTCGGATTAACTCTGCCACCCTATTTGCGTCTTCCTCTCCTAAACCTTTAGTCGCTTCAGCAATTTGCTGCTTTAGCTGTACCTCTTTCTCGTCTCCCGTCAGCCTTGCCTGCAGCAGTTCGCCCTCTGCTTGAAGACTTTCGACGGTCTCTTGAACTTTTTTAGCTTTATCGCTTTCAAGCTGCGCTGTTTTGATGTCTATGTCTTGAATCTTTCGAGCGGCTTCTCCCTCAGCAAGTCTTATCTGAACAGCTTGAAGATCCTTTGAAGCATCGCTTTGCTTGATATTGCTTATCTTGGTCGCAAGTGTTTCTTTAATTTTTTCTTTTTCAAGAATAGCTTTTAAGCCTTCATCTTCTTTAAGCACAGCATCAGCAATTCTTTGGTCAAGAACAAGTAGACGCTCTTGCAAAGCAGCTTTTTCTCCCAGCTGTCCAATCCTTATCGCTTCTGATTGGGCTTTTTTGTCTTCAGGGGTTTGTACTCCAGCTGCTATCGATTTAATCTCCTGGAGTACAGGCACATCAAGTTTCCGTTGAGAGCTAGTAGCAATTCTTGTAGCAAATGCACGAGCTTGTTCTTCCGTCTGGAACCCTTCACCGCCAAGTGCTCTAGATCTTCCGCTAAAGCCTGATAAAGCCCTAGAAGATTCTGTAGTCAGAACTCCCTTGCTTCTCTGAAAGCTAGTTCCTAAAATTTCTTGAGCTAGCTTTTCTTGACCAGTCAAGCCTGTGCGTTCAAGAAACGCTCCAACATCTGCTTGCTCCCCAGCAAATCTGGCCAAGCTCTCCAGTAGTGGTCCGGCTACTTTGGCGATGTTGGCTAAAACTTGAGTAAAAATAGTGCTAAGAGCATTGCCCAGGTCTGTTGCGCTCTTTCCAAAATCTTGTAAAGCTTTTCTGCCGTCTTTCCCAATCTTCGTCTCCAAGAGCGCTGTTGCGAGACGAGCCGCTTCTGTTGCGCTGCCATATTGCTCAATTTTTTGCAGAAGCTGCGCTGTTTCCGTTCCGGCAAACCCTGCAGCTGCAGTAACTGCTTCTAAATCAAACGCAAGCGGATTTAACGCATTGCCAAGATCAGCTGCTGCGCGACCAATCGCTTCAAATTGACCAACAATTATCTGACCGGCAATGCCGCCAGCAAAACCTCCAGCCGCTCCACCGATGAGGCCACCAAGCGCTTGCGCAGGTCCACCGCCAAACAACAGTGGAAATCCACCGCCAAGAATTGCTTGACTAACACGACCACCACCACCACCTAAACCTCCCCCACCTCTTGGCCTGCTCGCTTGAGCAGCTTTGGCAGATTTGGCAGAAGACCGACGCAGTTTGCTTTCTTGTTCCAGCAGACTGTTCAACTGGCGTTGATCAGCAATTTGCGTTTTTAAGAGATTGTTTTGCTTTTTAAGTTGCTGAGAATACCGATCAGCCTTTGATTCCTTTAATTTATTAGATTGTTGAACAATTTTATTCAGCTTTTTGACCGATTTGGCAAGCTTATCAACGCTTTGAAGGCCCTTTGCGATGACCTCAATATTGGCTCTATAGGTGGATGCCACGACGGTCGCGCAAAGCCTTTGTCAAACCAGTCTACCTGCGCCGCCGTGCCTTAGCTAACTCAGCATCCTGGTCCTCGTTCAAAACCTGAAAGTACGCGCTCCAACCCAAAATCTCTTCTGCTGTCATTGTCGCCCTAAGCTCCGTCAAGCTCATGCCTAGCTCCTTGGCAACGCCAAACTGCAGCATGAGCCAGTTGTCCTTCCGAAGCTCAGCGCTCAGGATTTTGGGTCAATAGCCTCTTCTTCCTCATCGGTCAAAATCGCCAACATCAAAGCCTGAAGATCCTTGTCCTTCACTTCGTTTTTAAGAACGTCGATCTCGCCAGCAAGAAACAGAGCGCTGCCCATCTCGTCCTGAGCTTTTGCAATCAACAGCTGGAGCGCAAACGCATTGGCATCATCCGATCCAGCACGCTTTTGAGCACGCTCACGCTCTGCCATCGTCAGTGGCGCAACCCACATCTCAAACTCAGTGCCGTCTGACAACTCAACTGTCTTTTTGACCGGCTCCAGATTTGCCGCTTTCTTGAGGCGATCAATGGCGCGAAGTGCCATGAATATCCGTTTGATTGTGCTATTACATTAGCATTAAAAAAGCCCCCGACAAATGCCGGGAGCTTCTTCGCTATTCGTTGATCAGCTCTTGCTGAAGTCGAACGTAGGAGCACTCGTCGGACGGAAGCTAACTGACACAGTTTGAGCGTCATCCGGAGTGACAGAAAAGCTAGCTGAAGTCAGCACAGCCTCAAGCTCAATGGAGCGGCTCTTGGTGTCATCCGGCGTTCCAGAAGACAGCACCGTGTCCATATACAGCTTGAAGGTGGCACCAGCCTGCTTACGCTGGGTCACGTCTTCAATCAGACGGCTAGCGATAGCAGTGTCATCGTCGGTGAAGTACACCTCAGCAGAACCGGAACCATCGGCAAAGCCAGAGATGAAAGTACGGAACGGAGCGGTTTGACCAAGCGTTCCACCGATGCTGGTGGTGTCGATCTCTTCCCGAGTCACCTCAAAGGACCAAGAACGAACGTTTGCCACCGACTGAAAATCGGTAAACTTGATCGTGAAATCGCTGGTGCCGTCAGTACCGTCGTCAGTGATTGACAGCTCAGTGCCGCCTGCAGTTGCAGCAAAAGTGGCTGCACCAGTAGAAGCGGTGTAGGTGCGGATGAAAACAGCCGTGCCTTCGCTAAGACCAGCAGGCAGGGTGCCACCACCAGCGGTGAACGAAACTTTGTCGTCTACCTTGAAGTTCAGGTAGGTTCCAACATTGATGCTGTTACTAGCGTTAGTAACATCAGCAGCCTTGAAGGTGCCGGAAGTACCAGCAGGCTTGTAATAAAGGGCTCCAGAGGTGCCCGAAAGGACGGTAGCCATTCGTAAAACGGAGAATGGTGGACTTTACGGGCGGAACCCGGACATATACAGCTTAGCGCGTGGGCAAGAAAACATCTAACCGTGATCTTCAGCAGTGAAAGGCGCATCAATCCTGCCTACAAAAAGAGGAGGGTCTTCAGTGCTTGAAAAAGTTGGCCCGTTGACAGCGCCAGGACGGAAATAAATGCCGCTAGCAGCCCGTGTCGAAGCGGCCAAGCCCAGCAATGTAGCAACTGCAGTATTCAAGAGAGTCTGATTTCGAGCAGGACCTTTGCCTTTTTCGGTATAAACGCGTATCACAATACTGCCGCGCACATTATCCAAGTTACTTGTTAGCGTTTGCTCTGTTGTAAGGCCAAAAGAAACGTTAACTACAACATATTCTGTTGTTGCATTTGCGGGCGATGCAGTAATATTGTCAAAAAATACTGGGACAGCAGGACTTAGCGCCCCAAATGCTGTTTGGATAGGGCCTTCAACGGCAGCCCGAATTTGTTGGTATCTCATCGGTTAGCCCTCCGAATTTCTTCATCCATATACAGCTTAATTGTTTTATCTAGGCGACCTCCGTTTATATAGTCTGAATACCAATTTAATTCTGCTGTAGACCTTGCACCGCCTGACCCCGTGACATCTCCGCGCTTGCCAGGAACAGGGCGAGAGCCTGTCTTTACAGGTGGCTTTCGTGGACTGCCTTCTCCTCTGAAAACTCCATCTTTGAGGTCCATTGCATAATCCCTGTAAGGAGCAACATTTGTAATGCTGTATTTGACAGATGGCTTGAACTTAAACTGGCTGGCGGTCAACCGAGGAGCCTTTATTCGCTGAGGCGCTCCAGGGTTTTTAGTTCCCTTGGCGGTCTCGCTAGAGGAGCTAATCTCCCAGGAATTGGCAAATTCGCCAGTCCACTGAGGCCCAGATTCTTGCAGCTCTTTGACAATATTTTCTGCACTACGTTTCATGCCGTTTGTAAATGGCGTCAACGCAATTTCTTCTAGATTTTTTGCAAGATCGACGAGTGACTTAAAAGCCATTACTGCGGCCTCGCAATGATGATGTGAAGAAGCGGGTCTTCACCCCGATACGTCGTCACATTCAAAATCTTGGCCTCACGTGTCACGCCACCTTGCGTGTAACGAATGCGGTCAGCCTGAGTTGGGTAGTAATTGTCCAGATCGTCGCCACTGACAGTGATTCTGAGGTCAGTGCTCTGATAAAGACCCTCAGATTCACGGCTTGAAACGTTGCCGATAAAACCTTTGGTCACTACCGTCGTGTCCGCACCAGTGACATCTCCGGTGCTTGGATCGTAAGTACGAGGCGTGACGGTCTTGACCAGCGTGATGTCCTGACCAAAGTCCGTCAGGATCTCAAGCGGTATGGACTTGAAGATGTCGTCTACAAGTGCCATCTCAGCCCCTCACCACACGAATTGAATAGCTGCCACTGCCGCCCAGACAATAAGCGCCAAGGTAAGACTGCAGCCAAGGGTAAATATCAAAAACGTTATTAACGGTTCCCGTAGCTTGACTAGCAGTGTTGTACTTAACTTTGAGATCCCCGAGTTCGACTTCTTCGTATAGCCCCTTATCGCCGGTATTCCCTGTAATCGCGTCCGTGTCATTGGCCAGCGCGTTCGCTAGCTCATAAGTAGCGTATTTAATGTCGTTTGGAATCGCTGAGCAGGAAAGCTCAACGCGATCCACGTGATAATTGTTGCGAGGCCAGCTCAGCGCTTGGTCTGCATCGCAACGATCACCGTAAAAGTTCAACGTGTCGATCCAGCGTGTGGCTGAGATCAATGCACGGTTTTTGTTGTCGTCAGTCTTGTTGTCCCAGTTCGTGCTGCTTGGAACGGTCTCAAAATACGTGTTGGCTTCGGCCAACGTCACGTAGCTGTTGGCTGTCGCACTCTTCAGTGTGGCGTTGATTGTGGCAGCCATAGCGCAAAAAGAAGGTGGCCCCACCTAATGGTAGGGCCTTTGCTCTGATCAAGATCAGATGGTGGTGGTATCCAGGGGGCTGTTGACGGTGAGCTGAACCATGGGGATCAGGTCGATGTCGTAGGTAGCGGCCCAGTTACCAGACGTAGCCAGAACGGCGTTGGTCGGGTTGTCAGCAGCGTTGCTCCACTTCGTACCCATCACGTGATAGGTGGAGTGGTAGTCAACAGACAGCACGTCCTGCTTGGAGAGCACGTTGCGGTCAGCTTCAATCCGGAGGTCCTGCTGCACACCCTCAAGGATGGTGCCGGACTTGGTGAGGTAGCAGTAGAACTCACGCTGGTGACCACCAGTACCAGGAGCAACAGTGTTGACTGCAGTGTCAACAATGACGCGCATACCGGCGAACTCACCAACTTCGCGAGCACCAATGCCAACGCCACCACCACCCCAGGTCACCGCGCCAGAAGCAGCAAGTGCAGAGGTAGAGAAGGTCAGCATTCCTACCTGATACAGGTAGTAAGCAACGGAAGGGTGGACAATCAGAGTGTCCAGTTCTTCGCCACGCTCACCCAGTTTGGAACGAGCTTCTGCAACAGTGGCAGCAGTCAGGAAGTTAGCTTCAGCGCCACCAGAGGCGGCAGCAACAGCTTTATCCAGAGCGTTACCAGACAGAGCAGAACCAAACAGACCAGCAAGCTGAGAGAACAGACGTGCGCTGTTCAGCTTGTTGATGGCGTCGGCCAGCTGGTTACGGATGTGAAGCATGGGATCTTCACCAGCAGCCAGAACTGCAACGTCATCCACGGCGTAGGCAAAGCCACGGTGGCAGATGGTTGCAATCTGGGTTCCGGTTCCGATCTTTTGAGGAGTCAGGTAACCGGCAGTGCTGGTGCCCCAAGTTGCAGTACCGTCCATGATCTCCTCAGTCGGAGACACGGGGTTGAACTCAGGAACTTGAATGCGAGTACCGCCATCCCGTCAATCGCGCCGAGCAGTACGCACAACCGAGCCAGACTTCAAGCACCAGCCGCCACCCTTCAACGCCTAACCAACATACGCAC
>BCSF01000368.1_pt1 | contig 18636 bp, 29 predicted proteins | sample 1016431 | NCBI WGS metagenome assembly BCSF01 (sample SAMD00045685;SAMD00045686;SAMD00045687;SAMD00045688;SAMD00045689;SAMD00045690;SAMD00045691;SAMD00045692;SAMD00045684;SAMD00045690;SAMD00045691;SAMD00045692;SAMD00045684;SAMD00045685;SAMD00045686;SAMD00045687;SAMD00045688;SAMD00045689, study...
ATTTTACCTAATACACCATCAGCAATTCTTTGTGCTTGCTCTTCTCCTAATACACTTCTCCAATTTTCGCGCAATTGTTTTAATCGCTCTAAACTTAAAGTACCATTATAAATTTCAGAATAAACATCAGCTGCAAATTCTGCTTTTGCTTTTAAATGTTCATTCTTAGCTTTTTCAAAACCCCCTTCTTTTAATTCTATTGTTTTAAAAGGAGAAAATAATCTAATAAAGTTTAAGCCGTCGTTTGCTCTAAACAGCGGAGCTATATTATTTTTAAAGTTTTTTTGTTGTGATGATATTTTATTTATTGTCAATAAAACTGCTTCTAAAAATGCCTCTGATGCCTCAATATCTTTAAGTAGCTTTTTGCCTTTTTCAGTTTGAATAAATTTATTTAATTCTTTTTGTTTTTCTAATAAGCTTATTGACTTTTCTTCAATATTTGCAATTTTTTCCATTGCTTCCATTTTATCAGCACCCGGATTTATCAGGCCAATATCCGGGAAGCCGAAACTGGCGCGCACAACCTTCATCGCATTTACGTGGTCCTCTTGGCGGTGCGCGTCCACCTTCTCCATGAATTGCTTTGCGGTCGTAACGGTGAGCCTGCCGGCTCTCATGGCGCTGGTAATATCATCAATGGTCAGCGTGCGGTTCACAGACTGCAGCTGCAGGTCGGTGACGGTCGCCGCGTCATCAATCCCGCCGGCTGACGTGATGGCTCCTGCGAGCTCAGAATACAGCTTCGGATCAACGTCCCGCATTTCAGCGAGCAGCTCCTCTGTTGGCTCACCTTTGATCCGCGCATCCATTATATCCGCGCGCAGCTCATTGGAGCGCTGTGCGCGCTTGCGCTCTTTGCTGGCGTCCAGAGCCGCCTCGGTGCTGGCGTCGTCCTTAATTCTTTGCCGGGTCTCTTTGACCGCATCACGGCGCTGTTTGGGCGTCATGTTGGCCCACAAGTCTCGGATGCGCACGTCCGTGATGCCGTCGATATCCTTGCCTGTTGCGCCCTGGAGCTCGATTAGATTGCCCGGAGCCATCACGCCATAGTCAGACGCCTGTCCAACAAATAGCTGGTCGACACGCTCATCGAACATTTTGATGCGGCCCTTTATCAGCTCCTTGTCGCGCACGCCAGCGCCGATGCTAAAAATCTGGTCGCGCAGCAAGTTTACCTTTTCGCTCAGGCCCAGATAATCTTGCCCCTCTGCGGCAATGGTTGAACCATCAGAGAATATTGCATCCAAACCGTCCACGGTGAGCAGGTCTATATCTGAAAGCGCCTGGATCTGAGCCGCCTCTTCCTGCTTCTTGACCAGGTCTCCGGCGTAGGACGTGACCTGGCTGTTGCCGTATGTCGCAACCGACGCCCTAAACTTTAGCGCAGTAGCCGGGCTGACACCCATCAGCGTCTCACCATATCCGTCAATCACCGCATCAATCTGGTCGCTCATGTCAGTGACCGGCGTGTCGTTCAGCTCTGCGTTTATTTTGATGTTTGCGATTTCACGGCGCGCAGCCACCTCTAGCTCGGTTTCCATCGCCGCAAGCGCAGCCGTGCGCGCGGCCTGGCCAAAGACCGTCTCCTGGTCACCCGGCACCATATACTCCGCCAGGTCCTTGCCGGCGTCTTTCAGCTGCTGCGGAGATGGCGCGCGACCTGCGCCGTATTGTGCGCCCGCTATCTGCGCACGCTGCTCGGCGCGCTTAAAGGCAAACTGTGACATTTTATCCAGCGCATCACTGACATTGCCAAAGACAGATGCCTGTGCACGCATTGGTGCGCCAGCGTCCACGCCGGGGATGCTGGGGATGCTAACGCCCAGCGGGCGATATCTTGGTAAGCGCTCAGCCATTTATTGGTCTCCCGAGCAGGTCTTTGGGCACAAACTGGCCGGCCATGCGCTGCAACAGGTTTGGCTGCTGCGGCGCAAAATAAGATGTGGCCAGGTTCGTTTGCGCTGTGGTTCCCATGTCCAGAGGCGCCCCGCCAAGCTGGGCACCCTGGAATGCCGCAAAGCCGACGGTGGCGGCGGCAGACATTATCCCGGACTGCATGGTCGAGCTGGCGACGTCCATGAAATTGCGCGCTTGCATCTCGCCGGTTTGGGTCACAATCGTTTGACCTTCCTGGCTCAGATAGTATTCGTTCGCGCCCTTGCTTATGGCCTGGTATCGCAGCGCGGCAGGGTTGCCGCTGAACGGGTCTATATTGCCAGCGGCGGCGCGCGCATTGATGGTCGCCTGCGTTCTGAGCAAATTGTCCAGAACGGCCACCGCCTGTTGTTTATATTTCAGCCGCTCCGACGCGGCCTGCATCTTTGCCTGGGCCGCCTGTGCTGCGTAACCCCTGGCCTGAGACCGCGCCTGCATCAGCTGGGAGCCGGCGCTTAGCGCCGCAAATGCAATCTGTGCTGTCATTGTCCTGCGCTCACTTTGTATTCAACACCCAGCACCGTCATTTTGAGCGGCACATTCTGGGTTATGGTTATCTGCCCGTCATAGCTATAGCCAAGCATACCGCGCATCGATTTGATGCCGGTAAATTCCGCCAAATCACCATCCAGGACCGACGCGCCAAAGCGCCGGAAGGATACCTCTTTTGCGTTTATGCTCAAAGCCTGCGTCTCAAACAGCTCGGCGTTCACCTCAAAGATACGCTTCTTAAAGCCCTTCAGAGAGCCGCTGGAGAGGTTTGGCTCCGTTGGCAGGGTTTTGATGGTTGGCGTAAAGTTTAGCCCCACCTGGTGGCTCGAGGTGGCGGCAGAGGCAAATGTAACGGTGTAGGGTGAGCCAGGCACGGTTTGGTCCGGCTCGACAATCCCGTCACGGATTATCTTGATGGTCTCGCCCTCCAGGTGAGACAGCGTCGCGGATGACGCGGCGCCCCCGGTGGTGGCGCAATCAAGAAGAACGTCAGCATCAAACAGCTCGACATAGTAAACGTCGCTGCTGTTAATGTTTCGCTTGACCACCACATATATATCGTCCACGTCGACGCCTATATTTATAAACTCGCCGTCGGTGGTCCATTCGCTCGGTGCAATCACGTTCTGAGAGCGCAGCAGCGTATAGCAGGCAATAGACCCGTCATCGCCATTGACGACCAGCAGGCGGTCGCCCTCATCCGTGCTGGTGCTGACGCGCATAGCCATCTCGGTCGGCCCCTTTAACAGGTGAGAAGATAGCAGCGATATCTTGGCGCTTGTGTAGGCCGCAACCGTGTCGCTAAAGATAAACTCTTGCAGCGCCTTGCCTTGGCGCTGAACAAACACGCTGGACCCGGCCACGTTCTGGATGCGGATGCCGGGCTTCATCCCAAACGCGGTCTGTGCCTTCACAATCAGGTTGCTAGGCGTGATGGGTTCGTCTAGGTGTGGCGGTAGTCAAACTGGCGGCGGGTGGGAAGTACCGGCGGAGGGGGCCGGCTATACATATCGACAATCGCGTTGAATGTGCCGGTGTCCAGGGTCGCTTCGACAGCCGCATCGTCCAGCGCCTCGCCCGGATCAAAATTGAAGAAATCAGAAACCCGGCTGCCCCATATGGTGGATGGCCTTGTCTTGGACCCGCCAAAGAACAAGCGCCCCTCATGGAACGTGACGCTGCGGGGCCACCCGCGCGTGCTAGACCATACCGCCTCATATCCGTGCTCGGTCTCAAAATTGCCGGCGGTGATTGCGCTGTTATCAAAAAATGGGATTTCTACAAACGCCTTGACTTCTGTATCGCTCACAAACTCGGTTACCCTGGCCCGGCCAAAACCGTTCAGCGCCACAACATACTCATCGACCATAGCCGTGCCAAACGCCTTGACGCTGTATTGGCTGGTTGCATCTGGCGCGGTGTCCCAATCTGGATAAACTGTCAGAACCTTGGTTGATGCCACGTAGTCCTCGACATGGCGCACCTGGCCAACACCAGTGCCGGCTGTGATACGGATGAACATACCGTTCGGGTCATCGTCGCTGGTGTAGCTGCTGGCGGCTTTCAGCGTAATGGTGCTAGATGTTCCGCCCTGGGCGGTGCCGTTGTCTGTAGTCACAGAAGAAGCTGTCAGCGTAATGTTTCCAGACGTTGCGCTGGGCGTGATGGTGTAATCAGGCGTATGTGTGTCAAACTCGAAAGCAAACTTTGGGATAAAATCAAAAGCAATAGTGCTGGCCGTCCAGTCCGCATCGGTGGCGCCGCGCACAATCTTTAACGGCGCCAGGTCTTCATGCACCACAATCACGGTGTCAGCGGACTGCACCCAATTCATCTCGGGAATGATGCTGCTGGTGAGTGCCGCGACGGTCAAATAATCGTTTCCGCTGCCATTTATATCTGTGACCAGCGCGCCGTCCTTGAAGACATACATTTTTCCAGGCGTAAAAACGAGCATATAGCTGTCGGTGACACTAAACTCAAACGCAACCATGCGCACCGCATCCGCTGCGCCGCTGTCAAGCTGCGTCACAAACTTGGTGCCGTCGCGTCGCTTAGCGCCACCCTGCGGCTGCACAGAAACGTTAAGAGCCTGGGACAGCCCAGACTTATACTGCGTGATATCCGTGCGTGCACGCAGCTTCGGGTCCAGCTCACCGCTGGTGAAATCATTCTGGATTTGAATGATCCGGCTCATGCGCGAATGTCCGTGATCGGGAATTCTTGGATTGTCTGAGCCGGGCGGTCAGCGCCGTCGATATTCATAGCGACGCGCATCAGTCCGCCGCGCATATTATCGGATGGCGAGCCATAGGCGCGGACGTGGTAATATTCTGCCTTGGTCATCTGGTCGGTGATGGGCTCAGCAAATTCTGCTGCCAGGGCGGTTTTGAGTAGCCGCACAAAATACTCTGGGAATTGCGCCTCTTCGGGCCGGAATTGATAGTCAATCCAGACCTCTTCGTAGTTTGTGTAAAGGCCGCCAGAGTAAATTTCAAAATCGCGCAGCGGCCTGCCGCCAACAGCGCTCACATTGAATACGGCTTTTGGGTTGCCCAGGATATCGCCAGGCAGCGCATACTTGTATTTCCATTCGTTGATGGGCGTGTCAGCTAGCTGTGCGAGCTTCACCTTCTTTACAGACCAGCTGTAGGGATACTGCATCAGCAGCGTGTCCCGCACGTCATCATAGAGCCGGTCAGCGACCTGCGCCTCATCGGTTCCGTCCGAGAAGCTAGAAAGAGGAGACGCGCCCAGCATAATGAGCGCGTCCGAACAAATAGATAGTTTGGTATCGCCAGAGGCCATGCGCGTCTCCTATTAAGGATGGGGCGACCTTTCGGGAGCCGCCCCGTCCAGATTAGTCAGCGTCAGCCACAGACACGGCGGTGCCGTCGGAGACGTCCACCACGCCAGAGGCGTTCGACAGGACGACCACGATAGACATGGTCGGGGTGGCGCTGTCGTGAACGAAGATGATATCGCCGACTGCCAGAGTGTCTGACAGGTCGTTGAAATAACCCTCTGTGTTCACTGTCGCAATAGCGTCAGCGCTGGTGTAGGTATACATGGACGGTGCATTGCCAGACTTGGCGGCGCCGATCACGTTGAACCCTGCGGATGCAAAAGCCATTGTTCAGTCTCCTCTTATTCAGTAGCTGAGATTTTAACAATGCCCTCATCATCAATGGCCACCGCACCAGCGGAGAACATTGAGGAAACCAGGAAGCTGGTCTTTTCCGGGACATAGTTGATTTCTGAACGCTGACCCATGCCGATGCCCAGGCCGATTGCGTCGCGGTGGAATGCGAAGCAGGTCCGGGTTGACGGCAGCGGCAGGCCGCCTTCGTCGCGGTCGCCCAGGGTGATGAACTTGAAGCCCAAGAAGGTGTCAATTTCACCAGTGGCCAGAGCCTTGACGGTTGCGAAATCGGAGCTGGTCAGCTCGGTTTCGTCCAGCAGGGCAGACAGACCGTTTGCATGGATGACCATGTAACGATTGTCAGCAGGCACGTTGTTGGTGTCCAGGGCCTTCTTAGCCGCAAGCAGCTTAGCCAGGTTCATGTTGGTGCCAGCGCCGCCAACGGATGTGGCAACGGTTGACGGTGATGAAGCTGCGTTCAGCGCATCAATGACCAGCTGATCCATACGACGCCCTATGGCACCGGCAACGACTTGCACCAGCTCGCGGCGCTCGTCGAAATTGACTTTCTGCTGGTTGAAGATGTCTGAATACTCAGCTGCGATGTAGTCGGACATGGTCGCGCTCACCTGTTAATACGTGACATTCAGCGGGGTCACGTCGGTCTGCGGAACACGAACGGTTGCTGTGCCTTTTCCGATCTTCGGAAACTTCACAATGCTGCCTTCTACATTTGTCCGCTCGCGGGTTACGCCAGCCAGTGCGCGTGCGCCCTGGTATGCCTGCTTAACTTCCGCGTCGAACAGCTGCACAAAGGCGGATGAAATGCCTACAGCCATTTCCTTACTCCTTGTTGTGTTACTGTTGTCATACAAAAATCGCCGCAGGTATCCTTACGGGCTGCTGCTTGAGCGCACACGCCGCGCTCCAGGCGGGTCTGGCGGGCCTAAATAGGGTGTCCGTCAGGTGTATTTTAATGGAAAAACAGCGGGGCTGTGAAGCCCCGCAATAAATTAGATTGCAGAATAGTCCTGCGTGCCATAAACCTGCTCAAACATTTTTTCGACCTTGGCCCGGTAGGCGGGGTCTGTTTGATCCTCCGGCTTGCCGACCCTCACTGTCAGCCCTTCCTTAGATGGCGCGCCATCGACAGGCCCAACATCTACCGGGATAGGCCGGTCGCCATAATAGCTGCGCACCTTTTGCAGCGCACGCAGTCCTTGAGCGGTGCCGCCCATGATCCTAAATTCCTCGAAATCGTCCTGGGACCAGACGCCCTTATTCACCAGGCTCTGTGCCCATTGGGTCATGGACTTGATGGTGGCGTCGGCGTTGGGCCCTAGCTTTTTGTATTCCTCTTGATAAGAGAGCTGAGACGCCTCTTCTTCTTGTCCAGCCATGTCAATGAATTTTGACGCCAGCTCTTCAAACGCGTTTTGGCTGATGCCATTTTCTTTTGCCCAGCTTGTATAAGTCTGGAACAGCGGGTCATCAGACTGGATATTTGCATTCTCAAATACAGAAACATCATATTCCTCTGGTGCCTTGTGTTTGCCCTGGCTAAATTTCTTTTGCAGCTCACCATAAGCCTTTGCCAGGTTTTCCAGGTCCGGCCCCTCTTCTTCGTTCCAGAATTTTTCTGGATACCAGTCCGGGCGGACAAACTCGGTTTCATCGTCTTCAGCCGCAACCGTCACATCATCCAGCGACGCTGGCCCCTCTTCGGGTTTGATGTGAGATATTTCTTCGGGCTGCTGCTGCTCTTCTGTTTCGACCGTGGCCTCTGCCATCAGTCCCTGCTCTTCACCGCTCATAGGTTCCTCGCTCTCTTGATCCTGCGCTCAATCTCGCGCACCAATGAATTTTGCCCTTCCCTGGCATAACCGTGCGAGGCGCTCTCGCCTGGATACCAGGTGGGCTGCTCTATCGTCAGCGAGCGCAAATGCTCATGGAGCTTTTGCCCGTCCTCGCTGCCGAACACCCGCAGATACAATCTGTCGATATCGTCTTGATTGTCCTGCAGATCCTTGCGTAGCTCCGGCTCTGCTGCACGCAGGCCATCCCAGCCATCTACATCCTGCATTTATATTTGCTCACTCTCCGCCGGCTGCATCTGCTCGGCCTGCTGTTGCGCCGCCATCATAGCGGCCTGTTGCGCCTCTTCCATCATCTGCTGACGCTCTTGAGGCGTTGTGCGCAGGTCAGCCGGTATGCCCAGCTTGTCCGCCACGTGGTCCGCAATGGCGCCGGTGCGCACAGACATCTGACCCTCTGGGCCAAGTGCGCTGGACAGCTGCACCCATTGCATAACTTTCTCGATATCGCCCATGTTCTGCGCCTGTGCAATCGGGCTGACCGGGGTGACCTTGACCTCTAGGCCGTTCACCTTTAGCGGCAGCTCAATCAAACCGCGCTCATCCATCACATATAGGATCCGCGATACCAGCGGCACCATGGTCTCGGTGATGAGGCGACCGAACGCGCTGCCCAGGTTCTGTGCCAGCTCTTTCATGCGCTCAGCAATCTCCGTCGCAGAGCGCGCAGACATATTGTCAGGCGGCAACGTGTCATCGAGAAGAATTTTCTTGATGTTCATGCGCAGGTCATTGATGACAATCTGCGACACATTGAAGTCGCCGGAGCGCGGCAGCATCCGCAAGCTCTCACCGTTTGGACCGCCATTGCGTGCAACCGGGATGATTGCGCCTGGGCGGATAGCGATGGCCTGCGAGTTCAGCACGCCGTCATCAGCCGCAGTATAGACGCCGGCGATGGATAGAGACGCGTTCTTGAGCAGCAGCTCCAGGGTCTTGTTTAGCGTTTTGATGTCCGGGATAGCCGTGACCAGGGGGCCGCGACCGTAAACCTCACCGGCGACTTTCATATAGCGCGCCACAATCCACGGGCTGGATTTCATGGTGCGCTGGACTAGCTGGTCTTTGCCCTCTTTCCACAGCACGTGATAGTGATATTCGCCGGTCTCCGGGTCCAGGCAGGTTGCCTCTACCAGCTCAATCTCTTCGGTGGGCTTGTCCTCTATCATCCGCGCCAGGCGTGGCGGGATCTCCGCGTCTTCCCAATGCTGCTGGATAGCTTCCGCCTTTAGACGCATCCGGCGATAGACATTATCGACGCGCCCGTGCGCGCCCTCTTCTATGCAGACCAGATATTGCGGCACGGCGGTGAAGCGAATGGGCGTCATATCGTCACCGGGCTGCACCAACATCACGGCGGTGCCGACGGCCAGGTCCATCAAAAATTCCCCCATCGCCAGGTCAAAATTAGACTGGCGCAAAACTGAGAACATCTTTTCAGCGTAAACGTCCAGAGCAGCCTGCGCTTCTATGCTGCGCTCTTCCGGGATATCGCTGCCTGGCTCGAGCCGGCACCAGCTGCCATAGGGCGGGAACAGGCCCGCCTGGATGCGATTGGCGAAACGCTGGGTCGCATTGATAGCGGTGCTATCGAATACGCGGGTCATCTTGTTCTGACCGGGTGCGCCACCGCCCTCGTAATATCCATCATAGAGATTGCGCTGCGGCAGCGCGAACTCATAGCAGTCCTCATAAATTTGCCGCCAGTTGTCCTTGCGGCGCTGCGCCAGGTCATGGCGCTTCAGTATTTGCTCTGGGGTCATCATGCCCGGGCCTCATTTCTTTTAGAGATTGCCTTCGCTTTTGATTTCGCGTCGGCTTTGGATGAGGCGCCCCACGCGCGGAGAGAGAGCAGCAGACGCGTGGGACGCCCCTTCTCGTCGCGCTCGGGACCTGGCATATTCCCCATCCGCGCTAAAAAGCTGGCACGGCGCGGGTTGTCACCCGCCTTGACCGGCCTTTTCAAATTCATTCCTTGGGCGCGCGCTGAGCGCCGGCCCGCTTCATTCAGTCCACCCTTTGGGTTTTTGCTGGCTTTGCGTTGCCAAGCTGGGGAACTAGCCATCCTTTTTGCCTTTCAAAATATCCGCGTCTGCCTTGCGGGCGCCGCCCTTGCCAGACACAAAAGATTTGACCCGGCCCATTGCCCATTGGTGCGCTGAGACCTTGGGGCGGCTGCCGGATGAATAATAGGCGCCGAGGCCACGGCGATAGACCTTGTTCAGCTTTTCTTTGTCAAAGCGGCTTGCGCCTGGAATATTGCCAAAGCTCGGCATCAGGTGCGGCTCCTCTGCTCGCTAATTCGGTCCATCATGGCCGGGGTCAACAGCCCGCGCTTATAAAGGCGCCGCGTGCGCTTTATCTCTGCGCGTGTCTTCTCGGGATTAGATGAGCCGGCGACGTATTTCTTTGGCAGACCGCTCTTCTTATCCTTCGCAACCTTGGCAAACCTACGCGCCATATGTCTTTTTCTTTTTCATCATCTTGGTTTTCATGGACGCATCGGTAACACGCCCACCAGTCTGACGCGCATATTCCTTGGCGGCTTTCATTCCGGCTTTGCTGTATGCGAAATGACGGGCCTTGCCGTCCTTGCTAACTACCTTTGGCATAATTAACCCCCTAGTGTTTCTTGCAGCTCTTCACCATCTGTGCCCGTTCCCAGGCGACCACCGCCAAGCAAAGAGCGGCGACCGGCGCGTCTTGCACGGCGCGCTGCGGCGGCTTCGCGCTGTGCGCGGGTTGCCCCGGTCACCGGGGCCACAGGTGCCATCGGTGCCATCGGAGCAGCGGGCTGACGCGGTCCACGACCTGGTCCGACGCCTACTTCTTTGGCAACGGTCTTGACCGCTCTCTCAAAAACCTTAACTACACCGCCCATGTTATGCTCCTAACTGCGGCTCGATGCCGACTTGCGGGGTTTCTCTTTCGGGAGACAAAAGCTGGCGCATACCGCCGCGCCGGCGTGCTCTGGTGCGCGCAGCCAGGGCGCGCATCTTCTGCTGCTCTTCTGCCTCCAGGCGCTCTTCCTGGCGCGCTTGTGCCTTAACAATCTCCGGGTCAGGGCCCGGCATCTTTGGTGTTTTGAATAATGCGCTCATTTAAGGTCCTTGCGAACATCATGTGGTCAGATCCGTCCGGGCCATAACTATATAGCCGGCCCTCTGGCTTGAATTTTAACGCGGCGGCCCAGCGCATGGCAACCTCGTTTTGCATATCGACGACAATCTGCAATCGATGCAATTTCATCTCGAGCTCAACCTGATTAAAATATCGTATCGCTGTGCGCGTGGCTGTTATCGGTATGCGCTCAAACTGATATGCGGTGATGAGCCAAAACTCCGCGACGCCGGGCCAGAGCGATATTGCGCCCCAGGAGCAAGCCATTTGGCCCTTGTGAAGCAATGTGCGCCCGGTGTTCTCGGCGGCGTATGCTCTGAGGCGCCTACCAAAATCCGGCAGATTATGGAATAGGGCGCGGTCAAACGGGCGCAGATCCATGTGATATGGGTGCGTCCAGTGAAACGGTATCGCCTTGACGTCCTTGTTCGTAACCATCAAAACACGTCAAAATCGGCTTTGGCGACCAGCTGCTTGAACTGCTGCCGGCCCGCCGGGTTGCGCGTCAAAATGCGATGCTCGGAGCCCATCATCAAATATCCGTAGGCATCCCCCACGTGCGAATGTTCGTTTTTGTTTGGCGCGTCTCGGAAGCGCTCCTGCCCGCCACCCATAGCGACGCGCTTGAAATGGTATCCGCCGGCCAGGGATTTGCGGGTGCGGTGGCATTCGCGTGACACAAGCAGACCGGGCTTGCCGTCGATGAGCCGGTTCATCGGTGCGGCGCCTGCCTCACGGCGCACCATGAAATCGTTTGACGCGGTCGGCTGTGCGCGTAGGCCCAGGGTGCGCATATGCTCAAACGCGGTGACCTCGAATATCTCATCGCGCTTCTGGCCGGCGGGGTCGCCCCAGATGAAGACCTCGCTCTTCGGGAAATGCGTGTTTATCTCTGCCATCAGCTGGTGACAGAACCGCTCCAGGCCCATATCGAACGCGACCAGCTCATGCACCACAATCCAGCGCCCGTTCTGCAGCTTCTGCCCAAACACAGCCGCTGGCGTCAAACCAAAGTCCAGCCCGATATGCACGGGCCAGGCAGGCTCAATCTCGACATCTGCGGACATAAGACTGTCGCTAAACTCCGGCCAGACGGGTTTGCCGTCCTGCACATAAACATATTGCGCACCGGCGTAACACTGGATCCAGTCTAGCGTTTTGCCAGCGAGCTGCTGCTCATAATAACCGGGCGGCAGGTTGTTGGTGTTCTCCGCCTTCGGGTTCTGTATCCAATACTTGCCGGCGCTAAAGATAGCGTCCTGGTGTTCCTTGGTGCCTTCCATGACCCCACCCGGCTGCTTGTAAAACTTCCATGGATATTTGCCGCGTATCGGATTTTTTTCGGCCAGGTTGGGCCACCAATGGTCGCTGTCCATCGGGTTGGTGGACATCCATACACCTCGCCAGGGGCAGCCGCCGTGCTTCTTTGTGGGGTAACGTCCGACGCGTGACGTCAGGCCGTCCACCACCGCTTTTGGGAGCTCACGCGCTTCGTCTATGAACCCCCCTGTCAGCTCAAGGCTGAGCAGCTTCCGCACATCCTTAGGTTGGTCTAGCGCGAGGAAAATCACCTCACAGTCTATGCCTGGCGCACCATCACGCGGCGGCAGTTTGATGTGATGCGTTATCGGCGGGGACCACCGCATCTGGCCCCAGGTGTTCTCCGGGAATATCTCCTGCCAGGTCTTGATGGTCGTAGTCCGCAATTCCGGGTAGGAATTTCGTATGACTGCAAATCTGGTATAGCGGATATTGTCCACCGGCGAAGCCGGTTGTTTGACGGCGCGCAGCATGACCTCGGCCAAGCTGGCGTAAGTCTTGCCAGAACCGACGGGGCCAAGCAAACCCCTGACAAAGCTGTCGTCGTTCAAAAAGTCCCATACCGTCGGGCTCTCACTAAAATCCAAATTCAACCCGGTCAGCGCATCCGTGCTCGGCTGCTTGCGCCGACGCGATGAACGGTCGGTCGCGCGATTAGCTCTCGCCATCACCACCCTCCGGCTCAAACATTATTACGGTCATTTCCGCAAAATCTGTTTCCATGCTTATTAACACAGCTTTGCAGCTGCTGCATACCACCTGCTCGCTCTCCTGATACACCCGACCGCGCGTCTCATTGCCGCAGGCATTGCAGGTCACATAATCGGCGAAGAAGCGCACAAACGGGGTGCGCCTAATCTTCTGTATCTGCGCCGTCATCTTTCACCTCATAGGTGGTCACCTTGGGCCCGGTCACGTTGATCCCAATCATGCTGGGCCGCTGCTCATCGCTGTTCGGTTCCAGCAAACCGCGATGTTTCGCCAACAGCCGCAGAGCCGCGAGCTTGTCGTGCATCTCAACCTCAATCTGGTTACCGTGCGCATTCGGCGTCACCTTCACCTTTTTGATAGCGCGCTTGGCGCGCTCCGGCAGCTCGCTGGACGCGGTCAGCTGAACCTGGCCAAGGTTATCCCAAGAGATAACATCGGTGGCCTCGCCAGCCGCGATCGCTTCCAGCTCCTGCACCACGGCCTCGCCCCGGTCAGCATCAGCGCTGGCCAGCGCCTGGCGGATCTGCCTAATCGTGTTCGACACACTTAGCTCCTGTCCAGGCATAGCCGGCAATATCGACCCAGCTGTCCCGGTGGTCCGGGGTCTCCATCAAACGCGCCAGCTTGACAGCCACCATCATCATGGCAACCTGTTCAGCGCGCACCTCGGTGGCCAGTATCGTCGACCACATTGTGGCAATGCGTTCATGGTTTAGCCACACTTCGCCATAATCCTGGCCGCGATTAGCGACGGTCTCTTTCGCCTCATCCAATATATCACGCATTGCGGATCTCCAAGTTACAAACAAAACAAACGGTCTCGCCATCCAGCTGCGTCTCACATTTCGGACACAGGCCAAGGTCAATCAGCTTCGCCATGTGCCCGTTGCCGGTGTGAATAGCAATCGTTTTCTCTACGATATCACCGCTGCCGCAGTCAGGGCAGAAACCGCCGCTGTCCTCGCTATAGTGATGCAGCAGGATATCGTCCAGCTCGGCCCTGCAGCCGCAGCATTCCAAAATATTTTCAATCAAGTCCTAGCTCCCTCAAACTAATATTGTGGTCCGTCAGGTCGTCCCAAACGTCGCGCTCGGCCATGCCCTCATGCCGGTGCCTACCTGGGCGACGCGGCTTCGGTTTCGGCTTTGGCGGCTTCTTCTGCTCTAATATGACCTCAACTTCTTCACGCGTCCAGTAGGCATGGCGGCATTTCTTGCAGCGCCGTTTGCGACGGACCGCGTCATCCGTGCGGCGCGTATCAATAACCGTGGTGGTCGATTTACAGCGGGTGCACAGCATAGCGTCACTCCCAATAGCTCTCAGCGGACTGCGGGATAAAAGCGGATTGGCGCGACACGCGACCGCTCTTGTCGGCGTTGTCGGCTGCCGGGTCGTCGCAGAACGCGTCGTCCGGGATTATGCTGTCCCAATATTCGCGGGCTTCGCGGGCTGCGGCGGACGTAGTGAACCGCGATGCTGGGTCTATGGTGTATTTTTTCATGGCGTGTCCTTTCTTACAAAAATTTTGTGCGGGACCCCCATACGCACACAGCACGGGGGCGGGGGGCAAGGGGTCGCCTTTCTGCGGCCAGGGCAGTGCGCACAGCTGGGTGCGCAAAAGCAAACGCTGGTTTGTTCATTGCGCACCACCAAACCGCCTGGCCACGTCAGACAGCGCAGGAACCCCTGCCCTGCGCTGCAGCGCTTCATCACAGGCGTTCAGCGCCGCAGCTCGCACGTCCTCAGCCGTGATATCCAGCAGCGCCAGCCGGCGGGCGTGCGCAATCTCATTGTCAAACATCCTGGTCTGCCCGGTCGCCTGCTGCACGGCGCGCAGGTAGGCCCAGCACAGCTCACTGGCTCGCGTGTCTGTCTGTGGTTCTCTATCCCCCAGACCCCCTATTTCTTCTATGTGGCCGTCCTCTTGGTCCGCACGTAGCTGCAGGGGCTTGGCAATGAGTATGTCCTCATGGGTCGGAACGGGCTCATCACCGACCCACAGAACCTGGTATCTGTTTGTCTTCCACCCGCTCGCAGCAATCTGGTAGTCCTTGGGGTTGAGCTGCCTCACATACTTGCGTGCCTTCAAGCCCTTGATGGCCTCATAGATTGTCTTCCGCTCATTGTATCCGCACACATTGGCCAGGGTTTCCATGCTGGGATAATAAACGCCTGCCCTGTTTACGAACGCACACAGAGCGCCCAGGACGCGTATCTCGCGCTCTTTGAGCTGCCTGTCCGCGAACGCACGCATCGGCATCACGCTGTATGGGCGCTTGTTCTCAGAAAGGGATTTCATCGTTCAGCTCCTCTTTGGTTGCACGCACCGCCGTCACCGTTGCATCCGGGAATACATCCTTGACCGCGCGTATCGTCTCCGCCTGGTCGGCTTCCCACGCCGGGATGATCCGCGCCAGCTCTTCGACGCTGTAAACCACAGCCTGGGGCAGGTCACGCTTCACGCGGCCCACCTCTTTATCGGATTGCGCGACAGCGAGCACCCGACCGTCAGGCATCGGCGCGGTCCAGCAGTCACCGCTCAGCTCCTGACCACCGAGCTCACGCGCCACCTGTTCCAGCTTCGCATACGCGCGCAACGTCACCGCCACCTGGTGTTCAACCTCGCCGGGGTTGTCCGCAGCTATCGCCGCATTCAGTTTATCCATCTGCGCCCAGAACCTGTCCCGCAGCTCCGGGGTCACCAGCAGCGGCAACCGTTCCACGCCCCACCGTCTCTCATAATCACTGACCACCCGGTCATACTCCACCAGGTGATTTTGTATCGCACGATACGTGCGGTCACCCGTAGCCGCCGCACCCATCAACCGACGCAATGCAGATCCATCCGGCTTCCTCACTCTCCGACCCATCACTCTATCTCCTTAACGTGTGACACGCGTGTGAAATGTGATCCCTTATAAGGGGGATCACACATCACACACGCGTGCGAAAAATCACATCCGTGTGAAATCACATCACACATTTTTGCGTAACTCCTTGTATTCCCACACTTCTCCCCCATCAATCACAATCACACGCTTGTTTTGAAGCGCCGAACGTGCATCCCGCCGTTTTCCGCTAGTAACATCAGGCGTCTTCGCCTTGTGCGCGTCGTGCCAGCAGTTGACCGGCACCCTCTCACGGCCCAGCCGCACGCTCTCATTACGCAACGCCTGCAGCGCTATATCCTGCTCCGGCGTCAGCTTCGCAGTGCGCCGCTTTTTGCCCTCGCGCTCGCTCGGCAGCATCACAACGCTGACGTCATCGACCAGGGCCACCTGGGTCATCTCGAATGACAGGTCCTCGATGGGCTCTGCATCTTTCTGCTTTTCCACCTTCAGCGTCACCAGGTCCTCGCTCTTGCTCACACGCACACTGGTATCCACCGCACCCAGCAGAGCCGTGCTGCCACGCATCCCGCGTGCCGCGTCCTTGCCGCTATGATGTATCGCGACCAGCGCGCATTTGACGTGACGCTTGACCACCTCGCACGCATCCACAAAGAGCCCCATGTCGGTGGCGCTGTTCTCATCACCGCCCAGCAGCGCGCGTGCGACCGTGTCGACGAATACCGCGCTAAACTTTACGCCCAGGCTATCGATGGTGCGCAGCAGCTTTTCCACGTCACCCGGCTCACGGAACCTGACCGCCGTGGGCAGAACGTAAAACGGCGCATGGTCCTCTTTACCATGATGCGCCTGCCACGCCTTCACGCGCTTCCCGAGACCACCCACGCCCTCGCCCGCAATATACAGAACCGCGCCCTGCTCGACCGCATTCCCGTGCCAGTCCTTGCCATACGCGACACTGAGCGCCAGGTCTATCGCCAAAAACGATTTACCGGCGCCAGGTTCACCATATAGGACGGCGAGACCGTGTTTGGTCAGCAGCGTCTCCACCGTCCATTCAACCGGCGGCATATTGCGCAGAAACGCCAGGTCATACAGCTCGAAGATATCCGGGGCATTATCCTGCTCCGGCTCCACCTCTGGCACCTCACGCACCTCTGGCGCGGCCTTTACCAGCTCCTGCAGCGCCTCACGCGTGCCACCCGCCATCAGCCAATCATAGACGTCCTGCTTCTCGCTGAGCCCCGGCAGGTCGACGCGCTTGACCGCGCTCGCCACCGGCAGCAGGTTCGCTATTACCTGGTCCGCGTGCGCCTGCCCCGCCTTGTCCGCATCCGGCAGCACAACCACGCGCCTGCCGACAAACCATTTATTCAGATCCGCCGACCATTTCTTTGCGCCGCCGTGGCTGGTCGTCGCCAGCAGCCCCTCGGCTGCCAGACGGTCCGCGCATTTCTCGCCCTCGACGATAAACACCGTGCGCTCTGGGTTGGTCAACATTGCGTCCAGGCGATACGGCAGCGCCGTGACGCCCTGCATATTATACAGCCAGCCACCCTTACCGTCCGGCCTGCGCTGGCTAAATCCCTTCGGCTCAAAGCGCACCACCTCATAGCGCACCTAGCCGTTGCCGTCGCAGTAGCTGTATATCTTTGAAATATACTTTGCCGGCTGCAGCGTTTGCTGCTGCCTCTTCGGTATCCCAAACTTTGCTTCGAGAACATCGGGCAGCGCGCGCAACGTCGCACCCTCATAGGCGCGCACCAGGTCAATCACCCCACCGCCCTGGTTCTCTTCATAATCAAACCAAACGCCCTTGCGCTTGTTTATTTCTTTGCTGCCTTTGTTGCCCCATCGCAGCAGGTGACCGCGCACCTGGGTCGGCTCACCCCAGTAATGCCGCGCAACCTGCTCAATATATGCTGCTATATTTGTCATTGCCCTCTCCGTCCCCCCCCCCACAAAAATGCAGGGCCGACGGGGGAGGGAACCGCCGGCCCTGCTGCACCATTAGAAGAGGTCGTCGCCGCCCTCTGCAGCTGCTGGAACGGGAGCAGCTGGCTCCGCCGGTGCTTCGGGCTGAGCCGCTGGGCCGTTCATGCCAGCCGGACGCTCAACCCATTGTGAGATTGACCATTCCGGGGCCTTGAAACGCAGCTCACCCTTCGGGGTAGTGATTGGAACCGTCTTGACGCCGGTCACGTGCACGACCGGCACCTTGCCAAGGCCCGCATACTTGGACAGGTCCTGCTTGTATGCGTCATGCAGCTTGTCCAGCTCGCGCAGAACAATCTTGGACATGGTGCTGAATTCACGCAGCCCCAGCTCCTTGCTATACAGACGCAGCCGCACACACTGCTTGTGGTCATCCGACGGTTTGGGCGGCATTTCCTCGCCTACGCGCACCATACGAAAGTCCGGGGCGCCGCTGGCAAAGCTGAGCCAACCCACCTCGAGCGCGTCCATGTCTGCCGCGAATTGCAGGGGCAGGTTGAGCTCGCTCTCGCTCTTTTCCCATTCGCCCGCCGCGTTCTGCGCTCGGTCCTGGCGGATAAAGTCCCCGCTCTTTGCGTCAAATTTTACGATAGGCAGGATGTCACCCCCGCCGCTTGTGCTCTCTGTAGCTAATCCTAAAGCCATCACGATACACCTTTCACTTTTAACTAGTAGGAAGCGCCTACCACGCATTACCCGATATGGGCAATTAGATATCTCTCTCCACCTGGCCGCACGCGCCGGTGATGACCGGGCTGCGATGCGTCTCGCTCTTCACCAGCTCTTCCATCAGCCAGTCCGTGCGCTGCCGCATGGCCACCTGGCATTCGATGTCGCTGAGATAGGTGACGCCGCTCTCCATGCCAAAACATTGGTTTACGGGCCGCCCCTGCAGGTCAGCCGCAAGCCAAAAAACTATGATCCATTCAAACATAGGCCCAATCCTTTGCTAGTATTTTGTGTCGTTTTTTTTTTTCTTCAAGCAGAAGACGTCATACGAGTTCTAGTACGGTCTCGTGGGCTCGGAGATGTTTATAAGTGACAGCAAGCATCGTGGTAGGAGCGTCGATGGTGACGGGATCTCCAACCTTGATAGCTTTGCCTTCTTCTACATCACGCTTATTGGCCTTCATATTGTATGCCGCCTTACGCTTCGTCTTGATGTAGTAGTTTCCTTCGTACTCAATCTTGAAG
>BCSF01000369.1_pt1 | contig 18604 bp, 13 predicted proteins | sample 1016431 | NCBI WGS metagenome assembly BCSF01 (sample SAMD00045685;SAMD00045686;SAMD00045687;SAMD00045688;SAMD00045689;SAMD00045690;SAMD00045691;SAMD00045692;SAMD00045684;SAMD00045690;SAMD00045691;SAMD00045692;SAMD00045684;SAMD00045685;SAMD00045686;SAMD00045687;SAMD00045688;SAMD00045689, study...
CAGTTTTCAACAAGTTTGCCATAACTTTAACTTTTGCACCACCGGAACCAAACGCACCAAGATTAGTGATAGGCAACTGTGATGTGCCACCACCAGCAAATCCAGTTGCTGCGCTAACAATATCACCCTGTTTGGCAGAACCACCACCACCAGTTAAAATAGAGATTGTGTAATCTGATTCACTGTGTCCCAGGAATGTTTCGTTGCCCCCACCAGCAGATAAAGTGATTGCACCAGCTGAACTTGCGGTTGCAATAAACTGTTGACGGAAAGTGTATTGTGTATCAGAGACACCATCATTTGTTTCTGTTAACAAAGTCTTAACAGGAGCTTTAGTTAGCTTGAAAACATTAATATTCTTTTCTGGTTCAACAAGTTTAGCAACTGGTGCAAAAGAACGAGAACCACCGCCCGTGAAAGTTTCTAAAGCCAGTGTGCCACCATCTTCCAACTGATAACGGTCATCTTCTTTATGGTCTGTTCCAACTTCTGGACTACCAAAGAAAGACGAACCTCCACTTTCAAATGTTGTTTGTACATCAGCAGTGAAGTCTTGACCACTATCGCCACCATCGTCCTGCATATAGACCGAACGAACATTTTTCAAGTCAGGGATTATAACGTCATTAATAGTAAGGTCAACATTACCTGAGCTCTCTACAATCTGATCAGACTCAGCTGAATTTGATAGTGTTACTTTTTCGCCCGAACTAAAAGTACCAACAACATTAACTAGGTTAATAATATTATTACCAGAACGGCCGTCCTGTGAAACAAGACCAGTGGCTCCACTTGTCACACCTGTTACTAAATGACCAGAACTTATGCTTGGACTGATATTATCACTCATAACAAGTGACGTGATAGCATTAATATCAAACAGATACAGTCTATAGGTTGCATCGTTTTCACCAGCGGTGCCAGAATCATACTGATATGTTCTTACACGAGCCATACCTATTATTACGCCTGATGATGTGCCTCTCGTTGAAATGTTGGTATCATTCAGAAGCATTTTTTTGTAACCAGTTGTTTCACCACCAATCTCTGTTACATCTGGAGTACCATAGACATTTGTAACTTCAAGGTAGTTCCCCAAATCAACAGGAGACGCACCCGCATTTATAGTATTAAAATCTCTACCTTTCCTAACATCAACAAGAGTAGGTGCGATTTTTTCTATCTCGTATCCTCTGACATATGCTTTACCTGGCGATACTTGCAACGCCATAAAATCGTCTGAGGCTTTATTACCATCTCTTGTGGTATCACCCGAAGTATAGACACCAGTAAAATCGGTTTCACCAACACTAACATCGACTGACTCTTTCATCTCAAAAGTAAAAGGTCTTACAGTATAATCACCAGATTCATCAAACGTTCTACGTGCCAATGTTTGTTCAAGAATGGAATATTCAGTGTCACGGTTAAACTCTTGAAGAATACCATTTTCCACTCTAAGGATTTCAATAAAATCTTTATCGTCTTTAGAGTTTAATTCTTTAGATGTTAAAGTAAGCGTAATAGCTAACCTATGAGCACCTTTCGCATTTATATTCGATGTACCAGTCGCATTGTCAGCCAAACTCGTGTCTGACTCTGGTGTAACAATCGTTTCTACAACCTGGAAACCAACTCTTGCACTTGCATTGTTGTTATACTTTTCTATAACAAGTGTTTGATCTTCAACTTCAACAAAATAACCTCTAACAAAGAACACACCGGCCGATTGTTTTACAATGACAGATTTACCAGTTACAGGTGTGGTTGAAGCAGTATTTGCAGTTTTAGATGTTCTTTGAACTTCAGATGCCTCTGTTGTTAGTGATGGAACATTTGCTTGATATGATGTGCTACCATGTTGGACCGCTACATCTGCACTCAAGTTTTCACCAATAATGAATGAGTCAAAACCAGCAGCATCTAATGCGCTACGAGAAATAGTGGTAACATCCTCAGTAAAAGTTTTGCTTCCTGTTAGATTACTAGAAGTATAAACACCAAAAAGTGTTGCCGGGTCTGTTTCCGTTGCTTCAGTTGCAGCAATGACTCTAAATGTAACACCAGACGTGGCTCCAGTCAGTGTAACGGGATTGTCCTCATTTACATACTGCGAGACATTAACAGTTTCGCCACCAAAGTTACCTTGAACCTTGATATATCTTGGGGCCTCAGGACCACCTAAAAAAGTTGTTGCGCCGGGAATAATAACAGTTCCATCTTTGAAGACATGACTGAATCCCTTTTCGATTTGATCTTGAATTGTAGATTGAAGTCCTGTCAACTCTCTTGCTTGAATGGCAAAACCTGGACGAAATAATGTCTTTACATGATTTTCAGTTGAATCGAAATCATCGTAATACGGTGCTACATTTAGATTTGTAGATTCAGGCATTTAGAACTCCACTATAACTTTAATATCTTCAATCTGATCGTTTGACCGACTGATTGGTTTACGATTTTCTAAGTAGATAATGTTTCCACTATCAGCATCTAACTCAGGGTTCGCATATCCATCTGTAAACGTAATTGTGTTACCGCCAGCAAGGGTTACAGCAGCATCAGCACTGGTATCTGGTGTTCCTGTCGCACTGGATGTTGCTCCAGTGACAGCGTTTGCACCACTAAAGGCAACGTATGCTCCAGTGGTGCCATTTGTTCCGTAGTCACCAAATCTTTCCTGTGTATAATACAGAATTGAATTTGAAGAATCCCATTCAACAACTTTACCGATAGCACCAGTTGAAGCTTGACTAATTTTTTCGTCACCATCAAACGTGCCAGACTGCGAGGTAAGTTTCAGTGCGTATGTCATTCTTGCTGTGGTAATTGATGCAACAGAAGATGTTCCGTATGTATTAGGATCAACCACAAGACCGATCTTTCTAAAATCATTTCCTGTTGTAATATCATCACCTTCGGCACCTGTTAGAGTTGTTCCCAACATAACGTAATGGCCACCGAGTTCTTGCACAGCATTAAAACCGTGACCACCTTTTGGACCAATTACTACTGAAATAGATCCACCAGAACCACCGATTGCAGAGGCACTGCTGAGGGCGGCATCAGAAAATGTAAAACCGCTTGCAAGATTGACTGTACCAAAAGTATAACCACTTCCCGCTGCATGAACTGTAGTATCTGTTCCCGCAGTCAAACCAAAGGGTTGAATCACACCACTCGACACGGTGATTCTTACAATCGCACCAGAAGATGTACCTTGACTTGTACCATCACCATAAACTGCTGCATAATAGGTTCCGTCCGTATACCCAGAACCACCAGTGACAATCAAGGAATCAATCGCACCATCTGTTGCAGCTGCACTGACTGTGCTATCTGTAGCTACCGGCATAAAATCAGCGGTAAGAAAGCTATTGATCTGAGCACTTGTCAAAGAATACATATATTGCAGCACATAACCACCTAACGAAAACGGAGCATTTGCAGTGCTTGTGGGTTCAGTGCCACTATAAGCAGTTCCACCATTGTTGTCCAATACCTTATACACACGGAAATCAGAAGTCATAAAATAAAAAGTGGAATCGTACAAGTTAGTAGCACCAGACGTTGCTGTCACAGAAGCACTATAGTCCGGCCGGTACATATCAAACTTGGTACTGTTTGCCCAGTTTCTACGTGGAATGACACGTTGAATTTCGGAAGAAGTAATCTTTTTGGCAGCAAGCATATCGTCCCACGAAAAGAACTCATCAGAGGGGCCATCAACAGGAGTCGGTGGCGATGAATCAGAACCGCCGCTTGTTCCCGAAGTATATGGTGTGGACTTACCTATAAAAAGATAATAGGTACTATTCGCAGACTCAGTGAATGATTCCTCAAACTGGTCGGCGTTATGAAGTCTAAATTTTTCTGTGATAATAGCTGCCATTTCTATTTTCCTAATTTATATTTATGATGCACTACCAGCACCAATAACTGTTTTTAACGTTGAACCAGATGAATTTACTATGAGCAAGGTAGAAGAGCTCTTCAACATATTCCCAGTAACCGTGTCAGAAGAGCCGGTTGTTATAACAGTTCCTGTTTCATTGGGAAGTGTAATTGTTCTATCTGCTGTTGGGTCTGCAACTGTTAATGTGGTTTCGTTACCATCATCAGTGGCACCCTCAAAAACAATCGTTCCATCCTCAGTAATGGCCAAAGACGAACCTGTGATTGCAGCAAAAGTACCTGCTGCCGCTGAGTTAGCACCAATAGTTGTTCCGTCAATAGCACCCGCATTAATATCTACAGTGGCAAGAGTTGCCGTGCCTGTAGTAGAAAGATTTTCGTCACCAAAACTAATAGAACCAGAACTATCTGTTATAGAAACAGCAGCAAGACCTAATGTTCCTGCGTTTACAGTCGTGGATGTAAGTGTAGTAATTGTGGCAGAGGTTTGTGTTCCCGCAACAACACCACTAATATTAGGAGCAGATAACGATATAACACTGGCCGTTGCACTGATACCACTACTTATGGAACTACCATCACCAAGAGCAGTATACAATTCTACAAAGTTAGCATTAACCTTGGTTGCACCATCTCTTAGCGTGTCACCGCTACCATCATTAGCAGTTGCACCTAATCCTATTGATTGATATGCCATTTATTGCCCCTCATCTTCTATTATTTATAATGATTATTATGCAGCATCAAAGGTTATATTTGTTGAGTCAAATGTTCCAAGAGTAGAATCAAACGCACTTGCCTGCGCTGCACCAACGAGTGAAATTTCACTTATTGGTAAAGCAAGACCACCAGCTTCTGCTGTGGCACCAACTGACACATTTATACTGTTTTGTTCTAAGAATTCAAGCGTTCCAGATTCTAACAACAATTCATCACCAGCATTTGTTGATGAACCATCTGTACCATTCAACAAAACAAGACCACCCTCATTTCCTGGCACCAGATTATAATTTGTGCTCATAAGTTGAATACGATCACCATCGTCTCGGCCACCAGTGCTATCTAATAACAGATTTTCTCCAACATCAGTGCCAGAAGCACTCGCATCCAAAATAACTGCTGAACCTGCATCACTTTGTGCGGCGTCAGTGCCGTCCAGAAGAATATTATCACCAATATCCAGAACAGCAGATGTACCGTTAAGTATAATATTATCACCAGCATCTGTTGATGAACTATCTGTACCATCCAACGCTATGAATACATTAGTATCACGTTCATCCTGCAATGCTATTCTGAACTCAGCTAATTCTGTATGAACTCTGGCTTCTCTTGTGAATGGCACAACATTTCTGTTACCAAAATTCCTTTCTGGAATGGTGCCAACATTAGTGTCACCTTCAAATTCAATCAGACTACCCTCAGTCATTATCTTTTCATTTTCAAGAAGGCCACTTTCTATAACAACATTGATACTACGATCTACAGCACTGATGGTATCATCCTCACCTATCAAATAACTGGATCTTCCGTCAGAACTAGTTGCTGTTTCCAAATGAAGAATGTTTACATCAGAACCGTTTTTAAGGAAAGCATTATCCTCAGAACCAGACTCAACTGCTATGCGGCCAACTTCAGTATCTCTAAACCTACCAGTGGTTTCTAGTAATATGTTTTGACCGTTCTCTGATATTATTACCTCGTTTCTCACTTCATCTGCGTTCAACTCAAACACGATGAAATCTTCTAGGACTAATTCATCAGATGCTGCACTTTGCTCAAATACAATACTACCCTCAGGCTCTTCAGTAAAGTTTCTATCTCCACCAGCAGATTCAATATAACCCACAGTGTTAAGACTGACAATATCAGATATTGATAACGAGCTTCCTTCATTAGTGACAGTATCAGGTTCCAGAACCAAAACATTACCACCATTTGAACTAGAAGAATCTGTGCCGTTCAGAATGATAGAACCATTCGCATCTGAACTAGAAGAATCTGTACCGTCTAAAACAAGGTTATTACTAGGATTTGTGAAGTCTTCATTAATCTTGACAGTAGAGGAAGTTGAGTTATCCAAAAAGTCCTCGTAGACTATTCTATCTCCAGCACCAGTTTGGTATTCATCAAAACCATCCAACACCAAATTATCTTGCATAATAATAGGAGCTTTATCTCTATTACCAGCTTCTAATTGAACGCCAGGTCTATCAAAGAAAAGTGACCCAGGCAAAGTGTTAGCAAGTAAAGGCGCACCATAAGACCTTTTTGTTTTAACAAGTTGCGGCGTAACACTAAGTTTTGTTACCTTTGAAACTGACTTATCAAGAATGCCATTCTCACCAAGTGCTGTTTCCATAAGTAACAAACCACCACCAGTGCCTGTTTCCAAAAGAACACTACCGTCACCAGATTTGGGAGAGTTTTCTATCGCAATATCAAGCCCACTTTCAAACTGTAGATTATCGCCATCTGTTTCTTCTAAAAGTTTATCGCCAATAGCGACACCATTCTCTGTCAAAAGAGAATCAAACAAACTGCTCTCACCGTCTGTTGAAAGAACATTCTCACGAACGCCGTGATTAACTTTTATGGTTGGACCAAATATCAACCTGAACAGTGAGGCAAGTTCTGGTGTAAATGTATCATCAACTGTAGCATCAGCAACACCAGCTGCAGTGACACCAATGCCTGCTGAAAGTTGTGTTGAGATTGCAATCTTACCAAATGGAGCAAAACCAGCTGGATGCACAGATGCCTTTAACTCATTCATATATTCAGATATGGCTGCGTTGACTCTTACCTCATAAGAAAACTGTTGATAAAAATAAGAGTCTTGAACACGGATATCTTTATCACTGATATGACTATCATTATTAATGTATCGACCTACCCGAGTTGAAGTGGTTCCGAACGATGCCTCTGCTGTTGCTGTGCCTTGAGAGAGAATTTTTGCTGTTGCACCATTAGACGATGTGATAGTATCTCCAACAAGATTGAAAACATTCGAGCCAGGTTCCAGAAGAACCTCATCACCAGCATCTGTCGCACTATTGTCTGTACCATCTAAGGCTAGTTGATCACCAAGAGTTTCATTCTCCATTAACAATTCAGAACCAGCATCAGAACCAGATTCATCTGTGCCATCCAAGAGAAGATTGTTGCCAGAGTTTTCGTTTAGTATCCGGCCACCATCTTCAAGAAGAACATTACCTAAACCATCAGATTGATCTCCGTCAAAGATAACCTGATCATATAAAGCTTTACCAGATGATACACTAGTTACATTTGGTGTGTTTTCTGTGATAAATGTTTCTAGGTTTTCCCCAAGAAGTCTACCATCTGGAGTATTGACATGCTTTACCGATTGACCCAAGTTTGAGTAGGCACTTGAATCAGTAGCAGTCTCTAAACTAATTTGGAAAACATCAGCATCATGAGCATCTAACAAGATTTGACCTGTCTCATTTTCTAAAAGAATATTTGACTCTACTCCAGCAGAGTTATTGAGCAAAAACCCAGAACCAACTTCATCAATAACTTTATAGATTGTAGCAACAGGGCCGTGATCTGGACGACCAGGCTCAACGATATCAAAGTCTTCTAACTGAACACCATCATTATATGTGCCAGATTGCTCTAAATTGATACGTTCATTTGGTGCAGCATCTATTACAAGTTTTTGCGTATCTGAATCATATGAAACTACCGAACCATTATGAGTGGTAAGTTCTTCTTCTGTTAGAAATGTTCCAACAACATCTTTGAGAATAAGATTTGTATTTAATGAAGCATCTGGGGCAACTGAATATTTGAACCCTTCATCAGTAACCTTAATTTCGGTCACCTTACCAATATCAGTTGTGTTTGCAATAAGGTTTGCGTTTGCACCATTTTCTGTAATGATACTTAAATTTGGTAGTGAGGTATAACCTCTACCAGAATTAACTAAAAACACTCTATTAAGTTCAGTCTGTTCAGATTCACCAAATGTTTCTGTTTCTAACACAATACCATCTGACGATGTGCCATAGGTATCCGTCAACAACAAAGATTCTTCAGATAAAAGTTTATCACCTAATCCGGTGCCAGTTGTTCCATCTTCTTGACGTAGTTGTGATCCATCATTAAGAGCAGGCCTACGACTTTCAAACAAACTATAAATGTTACTATCAAAAGTTGACTTGGCATTATTCTGGTTATCACTTGGCATCCAAAAAGTTATGCCGGGATATTGGTCAAAGATATATGCATTGGCCTTCACAACCGCAACGTTTGGTGTGATTAATATCAAACCATCACTTCCACCCATATCAGAGGTAGTTGTCAACTCTGGGTCAGAAAAAGTGAATCCACTTGTAAGTCTTATATTACCAAAAGTGTAACCACTACCTGACCTATGAATTGTAGTTTCCGTTGCAAGTGTAGTGCCAAAAGAGGCAATCTTGTTTTCCCTAACGACAATTCTTATAACAGCACCTGTAGCCGTCCCTTGATTATTACCATCACCAGACACCGCTGCATAATAGGTTCCGTTTGTATAACCAGAACCAGCATTGACAACATTTACAGAAGAGATAGCTCCACCTGTTTTAGTTGCACTTACTTGTGCCTTTCTTTTATCAACGTACAAAGGATAATAATATAATGCACTATCACTAAATCTTCTATCAGTGCCAAGAACAGCATAAGGTTCTGATGCAGCATCGACTAGTTCAGTACCATCCAATAGAATCGATGAATGAACAAGTTGTTGATCTGTACCATTTTCTAAAAGAATATTTTCTGCCGTACTATCTGTGCTGTCTTCAGTGGACAACCTACCACCAACAACAGATACAAAGGCACGAGCATCAACAGAGTCAACATCAGCACTTACAGCTGTAAACTTAATCGCATCACCAACTTTGTATCCAGTGCCGGAACTATCTACAAAAACATCACTAACCCCACCTGAAGTTATTTCGCTTACCTCAGCAGTAACACTACCGTTACCAATTGCGGTATCTATTGTTAAACTATCACCTATACTATAAAGTAATCCACTATCTGTTACTGAAATGTTAGTCACTATTCCTTGAATAGTGAACTGCATGTTTATGTCTGCTGTTTCAGATACACCTGTTAACGTTTCTGATATAGTAAACCCGCTACCCTCAATGGTGTCTTCGCGAAGAGAAAATTCAGTTATGCTCTCGTTATCCTGCTGAAAAGTAAATTCAGAAATAATTTGAGCCTTTGTTCCAGAAGACGCGCCCGTGATGTTTTTACCAACCATGTCAGCAGGAACTGCACCTGACGTATCAGAAGTACATCGTATGATAATGGGTTTGGACCAATTACCATCACTTAATCTCAACATATCCTTTTCAGGATAATAAATCTCAGCTTCCTGTCCTAACAGAATTCTAAAAAAGAGTTTATGACCTTCAGACGTGCCTTTTGCCGCATACAGATCTCTGATTTGTTTAATGAGGTTTCGTTTAGACACACCACTTGCAAGAGATGTGGGTATAGATTCCATAAAGGAATCTCTAAAGGCATTTAGAAAATGATCTACCGTGTTATCTGGATCTGCATATTCAAAAAGTTGTTGAATGTTTTGTACAGGATTGGCACGATACTTGACCAAAGTGCTAGTTGCACCGCTAGTGCCACCAGTGATTGTTTCGCCTTCTTTGAATTTTTGGTTGGCAGAAATGTAAAGAGTTTCATTGTCATCTACTAGTATTGTAGCAGTTGCTTTACTTGTCCCACCAGTGATTGTTTCGCCAACCTCAAACTTACCTGTGCTGTCCTCAAAAACAATTTTACTTGAATCGTTTGAACTAAATCTATCAGTACCATCTAACGTAAGAAAACTAGTTGATGCGGTTTCAAGCAAAACCTGATCTACTGTTCCTGTTATGGTTATTTGTGCAGATTCTAGAAACTTATAATACTGTCTCAGAAAATCAACAAATATAGGATGGTCAGCCTGAATATAATCAGGAACCTGACCATCAATCAGATTTGACACCTTGGTTGTTAGTTCTGAATCACCCATTTTTAATAACCTGTACCTGATGGACTTACAGATGCAGAGGGAGCAACATAAGATGATCCACCGCTGTCATCTCCCACAGCAATACTATCAATTACTCCAGTTACAGTAGTGTTAATTAAATCAAGTTCTAGGATTTGATTTCTAAGTGAAACGATGTCACGAGAGTTTGGTACAACTACAATCCTAATAAGAGTGGAGGACTCACCATCAATATCTGATATACCTGTTATGTTGATTTGACTAATCTTAACATGACCAGTGACATAGTTCACGGTGCCGATTGTTGGATTTGTATAAACTCGATCACCACCTAGAGCAACGTAGTAAGCTCTCACGTTACCATTACCATCATCATCAAAAAAGTGTTCTTCAGTTCTACCAAAGATATTGAATCCCGAAGAAGTTAAAATACCACCAAGTTCTTGATTATGACCAGCATGAGGATTAAACAATGCATTGTTAAAAAACAAATTATAGTCTCTGGCACTGCTCAAAGTAGGTGAAAAATATTTCGCAAGTCTTGGGACAGCAGAGCTACCAGTTATGGATGCATCTGTATCATCAATCGCTCTTAACAAAGAGGAGTTTCGTATCACGGCATCAAACTTTGAAAGTTCTGTTGTGTTGTATGTTGTGAGTGTCGATGTAACCTCAGTTTCTAAAGTGTCTTTTGTCTTAGTCGTTAGATTAGAATCAAACTTAAAGTTCACTGTAAGAAAGACATCTGTATAGTCTGGGTCCACAATGACAGGTGTAATCGACGCAACCTTAAACGGTTCCAAAGCTTGTATCAAAGTAGTTTTCTCTTCTAGACTGAGATTTGTTCCTTGAGTATTACTTACAGAAATGAACACTCTACCATACTCTGGTGTGCTTATGACACCAAGACTAGGATCGAAAGAACCATTTTCTCCACCAAACACTTGAACATTTTCAGCATTGGCATAAAGTTTTTTCACAAAGACCTTATAATCATCTGTAGTAACACAACGTCCTTGTGCAGCATAGTCAAGAGGAGCCGAGAGTTTGATAGACTGAATACTTTCTGCTGGCAATCCACCATTTGCCTCTTCGATAGTAATCGTATCAATATCAGTAACCGTGTTGATTGCACCAGAGGCAGTAAAAGAAAAAGCACCGTTTGCTTCACCAATGTTAGTGACAACGTATTGAAGAATAACTATGTTACCATCAGACAGAGCCTTACTTACAACACCATCACCAAAGTATACTTCAAACCTACCATCGTCTATTTCTTGCAGATAGTAAACAGCACTCGTTCCTGTCAACTGTGTGATGTCTGTTGCTTTTGTATATGTTTCGGTGGTGCTATCGGTTGAGGAATTTTGCACCTTAACAGTAAGAGTAGATGTGTCTGCTAGATTACTTGTCAATATGAATTTTTGATTAACATCAGTGCTATCAGCTGTGTATCTTGTTGTTATATACGTGCCCTCATAAATTGGCACATCTGAAAACAGAAGACCGGAACCAACTTGAGAAGCAGTAAAATCAGATACAGTGACAAACTGATAATTGACATTATCAATTTTAGTAGTAAACACTTGACCAGCATTCATAGTTGCTGTGGGGAGTGACCGATCATTAAGAAAAACGTTCACTCTAGCCTTTGGAGAACGAACTGATCTAACTTCATACCCTAAAGTTTTGGCATGAGACACCACACTTGAACGCAAGGCAGCACTATCAATGAACATTTCATTGGCAACCATATTAGCATGGAAACTTAAATAGTGAGTATTGTATGCGAGCACATCTAACAATGCACTCATACCGGAACCTTCAAAATCATAATCAAGAAATTGGTCTTGATTCTTCAAAAAAGTTTTGAGATTACTTTTTATTGCGTCAAAATCAAGTTCAGAAATATCTAATTTTTGGTTGTTTGCCATTACCTTAATGCCTCCAATAGCACATCTAATTGAACTATTTCGCCTGGAGCATTTATCACTTCAAAGGTTACTGTTATATCATACGCATTAGCATCTATGTTATCGATAACGTCAACACCCAACAACAATGCTCTAGGCTCATAGTTGTTGATGACATCTTCCACAGATTGTGCCAACGCAATTGCAGTCAATGGACTAACAATTTCAAACAACAAGTCTCTGACACCAGAACCAATCTCAGGATGAAAAGGCTTCTCATAGAAATTTGTTAAAACTAAATTTCGAACTGACCTCTTGACTGCTGTTACGTTTGTAAGAACATTAACATCGCTATCTCTTGACCGCCGTGTAAAGAACAGGTCTAAGTCTCTATATGTCTTAACATTTAGAGTTGATTCATTATTTCTTTCTGCATCTCTAAGTGCTGTGAGTTCTTTAAATGAACCTGTTCTTTCTACTGTGGCCACTGAACACTCCGTTATTTTTATTATTTATAAGGGATGTGGAGAAGAATCACGGATTTAAATTTATCCTATTGGTAGAGGTTGGCGTTTGATCACCTGAATGAAGATTAAGTATAGTTCCAGCGGTTATATCTGTCGTTGTAGTAGAACGAGTATCAATATTACTTGCTGCCTTCAATGAAATGGTTCCTGCAGCACTATCGTTTGTATTGATAGCAACATTTTTCATAGCCGACAACAAGATATTTCCTGTGGTTGATATAAGTGAAAGTCCTTCTGTAACGCCAAGCGTATCTTTACCGTTTATGATACTTGTTCTATTTTTATCAACCACTAAGTCATAGTCTTCTGTAACGTGTAATTTATAGTCTTCGTTAATCTGTGCAGAATAGTTGCCTCGTATTTCTATCTCATAATTACCACCACCACCTTTGGCACCAATCTTTGTATGTCTACTGCCGTGAACTTTTTCATAGTAATCGCCTTCAACTTCTAGAATGTAATCACCCTTTACTAGTTGACGAACATTACCGTTAACAGTAAGGTTCAGAGCATCTTCTCTACTAGCTCTACCTCCTGCTCCAATGAATATATTTTTTTGTCCAGCAATGATTTCATATCCATCGCCTATAATCCTTACTCTTTTGTCACCGTTTGGTAAATACTCATCAAGTGTTCCTGTCTTGTGTTGAGTGAGCAATCGTTCGCCACCAAGAGTATCATCCACAACTCTAAGGTGACCGGCCTCACTTTTTTCAACGTGAACATAAGGATACTGAGCACTTACATAAGTTTCATCATTGGGATCAACACCAGCATAATGTGGCTCACTCATTCGCAATTGTTCAGGATCTTCTGGTGTACCGGAAACCTTTGGATCATCTGATACAGATGATAAGTTTGGTTTAGTCGCTACAGGTATACCGTTTCCATTTTCTTTTCTGTGTTCTAATGACCTGGCTCTTTTAGTGCTAGGTTCAAGTTCCTGACCTTGAGTTCCATCAGGTAAAGTGCCCTTTGAACCTTCAGGTGTACCTTGGTTCGAATGTCCACCTTTGCCTGAGTCTTGTATAGGGTTTGGTCCGTATATTGTTTCTATCATAGTATTGCTCTTTTATGTGATCTCTTCAACCGCTTCCCTCAATCGTGAGGCACCCTTTTTTAGTTGTGGTTTAAGTTTATCAGCAGCCCCTTCTAAAAGTTTACCTGCATCCTCTATTTTACTAGAAAGAGCAGTCAAGTCTAAAGGAGTTTCCTGTCCAGCAGAAAACAGACCTTTGAGTTCTATAGGAAGATTGTTTACTTGCTCCTGAACATTTTTTCTTAGAGTAGGAGCGTTCTCAGCTAATGCCTGAGAGAATTTCAGGATTTCTCCATCAACAGATTTCATTTGCTCTGTAACTTGACTCATCACTTTATCCAAATCTTTGGGTATATCAAGTTTCGCAATTTCTTCTTTTACATCTGAAAGTTCTATTTTGACTTTCTTAGCAAGATCATCAAAAACAATTTTTCCTTTACCCTCTCCAGCAGTAAATGCTGCAATATTGTTCTCTAGTTTCTTAGTTATCAATGTTACGTTAGCATTTAGATTCAATTCAGTTGCTTGTTCTTGTACAGAGTCAACAGCAGCCAAAAGAGACTTTTTTGCTTTCTCTACAATTTCACCAGAGGGAAGTTTTTCAAGATTAGGAACAACCTTAGAGATCATATCAGATATGTCGCCACTACCTTTACCAACTAAACCTTTCAGTTTATTTTTAAGTCCTTCTAGTTGGCCAACTTGAGAGGTAAGGTTATTCTTCAAACTTTTCAACGCCTGCTTGTTTATTGATGGGATTTCTATTTCTTCTGGAACGATATTAACAATTTCTGTTCTATCAAGTGAGTCCATTGTTTCCTTTATTCGTTCAGCATCGACATCAGTTAGTGACCCACGAAGACTTTGAACTATCTCAAACGACTTAGTAAGTTCTCCTGATGGGTTGCCAAGATTCTCTATCTTTGATTTCATATTATCAATCAAATCATCCATATCACCTAATTGTGTTAACACTTTAGGGTCCGCAGCAAATGTCAAAGTATCAACTAAATTATCTAAGTCTATGCCTTTGTTTGTTAATGCCTCACCAAATGTATCCTTTATAGACGACAATTGCGATGCCACATTTAATCCACCGAGTTTCTTGGAAAGCATATCACCAAGTTGGCCTTGCAAATTTATGTTAGGTAGTTCGGGTATCTGTGGAATGGCTTTGCGAAGTTGCCCGAGCACTTCAACAGATTTACCTTTCATTAATGGAGCAAGAGTAGCCGCACTTGTTGTTAGACTACCAAGTGACTGACTGATCACACCATCAAGCTTTTGTTTTGTTAAATTGATCTCACCAGAAAGTTCTTTTGCGATGTCCGGCATATCTGCAAGACTTGTTGGTATAGATAAACCTTCAAGACCTTTTGCAGCACCTTGTAAACTTTTTGCAATTTGATCGACTGAAACATCATTGAGAAGTGGTATAACTGGTGCCGCCTCACCTAGTTTTATTAATGTTTCTCCGAAATCATCTACCTCCACAACAAAATCGGGAACAGTTACTTTACCTGCATCTGCCATTTTACTTACTCTATCCCTTATGCCTTAACTGGTCTTATGACTTTAAGAAGTTTATGGCCAGACCTGTTAGGATTTCTGCCGTTTCTATCTATTTTTAATGTGTTACTAGCATTACCATTGGTCAATCTAATCTTACCGTTATTGGTGCTATGATAAAGACCAACATGACCCGCGCCTTTTCTGCCCGGCCTTTCAAATACCATGATATCATTTTTATTTATTTTATCATAAGGTATCTCGCCTGTGCCATCCCATATAACTTCGCCTGGATAATTTTGATATTCTCTAGCACCTAATCTATTTCCTTTTAATGGCACCATACCGGCACACTGTAAAACATGAGTAACAAACGCTGCACACCAATGCGTGCCTTCACCTGTAGCTTGTGGGAACCCAATTTGTTTAAACATGCTGCGAAGTCTACCATTATGAGTTCTAGCGCTCTTGCCGCCAGGGTGTTCTTTCATTTCTGGCCATGATTGCGTTTTTGGATCATACTGACCATATATACCTTTATTATATAAACAATCTTCTATATCTTCTCCCACAACTTCAGGAATAGAGTCTACATCGTCTATTGGTCCTGCATCTGCGAGTGTCGGCCCCGTTGCACCAGTTCTTGATGATACACGATAATCAGATGATGCGCCTGGCGCATCACGTCCTGCAAAACAACCTAAAATAACAGGATGCTGTTTATCATGTGCATCAAGAAAGAAACCAAACACTGTGGTTCCTTCTATTAGAAATGGATTTGTTCCGACACCGCTAATGCCAGGGGATGTTATTGGATGCAGCACAGTCGCCCACGGTAAATCCTCAGTGGGCAACTGATCTCTGTCTTGAGTATGGTAACCTATGCAGCGAACCTTGACTCTACCCAATCGTAAAGGATCGGGAATTGTTGTTACGCCGGAAACTTGGACTTGCTCAGTTCCATCTGGTTCACCATCATCATCATATGTGGTTTGTGTTACAGTTCTTGTTCCAGCATCGTGTGTTACTACACGAGCTTCTACTTGGCCAACAAACCAGCAAAAACCATCAAGTCCAGCAAAGTTTGAAACATCTTGAAGTTTCACAATTACAAACACTCCTATTATCGAAGTATTTATAAGTGAACTACAACCTGTTGACGTTGCCCCTGTTACCGTAGACAGAACGCCATTGACCTAATCCGCGATTCTCTAGTGTCTGAATGTGCGAGAAGGGATTCATTGTGAGATTACCAGCGATGACAATTCTATCATCACCGATATGTGCGGGAACCGAGTGATTGACCCAACCAGGAAACATAATCATCATACCTGTCTTCGGCATAATTCTATAAGGCCTTTCAGCCTTGTCAAAGTTCAATGGTGCTGAACCTTCAGGACAGTTCACATAGTAAACAAAGCTCCAAAGATGCGGCCAATGATTATGCATTATTGTATAGTCACCATCTTTGTATATGGCACCCCAACAATCATAAGCAATCATATCTAGTTGGTGTGGATTATTTTCTGTTGCAATATCAATTGCTCTATTGCAAACCCACTGAAAACCTTTTGAGTTATCATGCATGAACCAATCAGTCATATGTGCTTTGACATTGGTTCTTTTGTATTGAGTATCACCGTATTCGCGAATCTGTCTTTCGAGATTCTCATTAAGTGTTAAGTCCTGATCGGGACTCTCTTTTGAAGCCAAAGGCATCAAGTCCACACATATAACAGGAAACTTCTCTATGAAATTTTTTGAGAGCGGTGTTTTCTCAAACAGTTTCGACGGCTTGTTCTTGCTCTCCAAGGTCTTCGCAAGATTTGACAAACTGCTCATGTTCTTTCATTTTCCTTTCAACGTTGTTGGCATAATATCTCAACAAGAAATTGATTTCTTCTATAATCTCTTGTTGCATATCACATCTCTTTTCTAAGATCTTTACCTTTTCCTCTAGACTAAGACAATACTCTAACGAAAAATTCATAATCAAGTCTTTCTCAAAATGGTGATGCTACCTTGTCGGTACTTATGTGGCTCGATTATATCTAATCGCTGTATATGTGAATTGGTTTCTAGAAACTTTGATATAGTCTCGCCGTTCTTGTTTTCTTTACCTTTGAAGAAAGTAAAGTGAACGACAAAATACTCTTTGACCATATCAAGATAATTGTCAAGAAAGAATTGCAATTCGATTGGACCTCCACAATCAAACCAACACATATCAAATTTAGAATAGGTGTCTTTCACTTGAGACATGATATCTGGATCCATGAAGTCGCCTTCAATAAAGTCAACCATGTTTGTTGCATTGTCATCTAGTAATGAACGTCGATTGTTTGCCCTAGTCTCATCTGTTTCTAAACTCTGATCATCAATCACAACCAATCGTGGGTCGTATTTTGTTTTCATGAATTCAGGATCGCAATTACCATCCCAATGCAATTCAAAATTATTTTTCAAGCCTTCCATAAGAAAAGGCGTGGTATAACCAAACCCAATCTCTAATACCTTTTGTGGTCGGGCCATTTGCATCAAACCAACGAGAAACGGGCCGACCTTTTCTGTGCCATATCCTGGCGTGTACCATTCTTTATATTTCATCATAAACTTTTATAAACTTCTCTGCTAATACATCTTGCATTCTATATGCTTGTGCTTCCCATGGCTGCTTGTCATAGTCAGTCTTCGCATAGTTTCTATATTTTTTATCTTTACATTTCCAGTATTGAAGAGCACCACCACGTTGCACCAACGATTTAGTTGCATACTGCATAACGTGCACCATCTCATGACAAATAGTTTCAATAAATGCATACACACCATCATCAACATCCTCTAGAATGCCATCTCGTGAAAGCCTGCTGTCTATTTCAATTTCATAACTTTTCTTTTCATCGCCTTCCCAGCACCACCCGTATGCACCATCATTAATTATGTTCTTGAGCTTACAAGTGATGAGTAGGTTACGATGACGAGGTAGTAACTCTTTGATACAAAAACTAATTACTCTCTCAGCGAGTATCCTGTCTCGTTTTATGCCGCCTGTTATATCTAGTATAATCAACGTACTAACATCCAACAACAAATCGCAATAACAGCAACATAAAGTATTTCTATAATCATAGATACTCCTGTTACAAACACGGAACGCATTCCTGTCGGAAAATAAAAAAGAAAATCTTCTAGATGTTTCATTTACAAGTATTTATTTTATAATAGATTATAACATAGGGCGAGTAAGAATACAAGACCAACGATCGTTTGTACTAGGATGTGTATCCATAACGGTATCTCTATGACCTTGAATTCTTTCTCAGTCATATACTACCACCAGCTATCGTAATAAACATGCCATCCTGAATCAATGGCCTTACGGCATTCCAGAATGGTACTCAATAGATATTGCTCGTCCTCTTCTGTGAAATCAAAAGAGCCATAAAAGAAACCACTCGCATCATACTCGTAAAGTTTATTATGTGCAACATCCTCTTGGAGTTTATCTAAGAGTTCATGAGTCATGTCAAGCGATACGCAATTAAACTCACCAGTCTTGCCGAGCTCACGACACTTTTCTTCCATCCAATTTTGAATGTGACGCCTCTTTCGCCAGTAAGCAATCTCGACACCCTCAACCTCATCAATTTCGCCCAACATTAGGTTTCCATTC
>BCSF01000370.1_pt1 | contig 18604 bp, 6 predicted proteins | sample 1016431 | NCBI WGS metagenome assembly BCSF01 (sample SAMD00045685;SAMD00045686;SAMD00045687;SAMD00045688;SAMD00045689;SAMD00045690;SAMD00045691;SAMD00045692;SAMD00045684;SAMD00045690;SAMD00045691;SAMD00045692;SAMD00045684;SAMD00045685;SAMD00045686;SAMD00045687;SAMD00045688;SAMD00045689, study...
AGCCCTTCACCGTGGATTATACAGGTTTTGGATGGGTGCTCATCAAGAAGGGTGTCTTCGAGAATCTGGAATATCCTTGGTTTGCTCCTAAGATGCAAGTCTTTGAGTCTGGCAATGTACAGGACATGTGCGGTGAGGATGTCTCATTCTGTCTTGATGCTAAGGAAGCAGGTTATGAAATCTGGTGCGATCCTCGGATTCGCGTCGGTCACGAAAAAACTCGCGTTATTTGAGGTACTGAACAATGATGATGAAAGGCGGCACTTATGTCAAGAGTTCTCCGAAAAAAACTCGCCAAGGACGCTCGCAGTATACTCTACTATCCGCGACTTCTCGTAATAAGAAAAAGAAGCGTTATCGGGGACAGGGTAAATAAGTAAAGCAATGTTAACTTATCATGGCAGCACTTATTTGTAACCTCCCCTCGGTGGAGGTCTGGGTACGTAAAGAATATCTTACGGATCATCAAAGCGGTCATGGTGAATTTGTCAAAGGCGTCTGGGTATCGGCAAAGTCGATTCCTGGGCGCACTTTTTATTTTGAGACATACTTACCAGAGTATGCAGCAATGTATGACAAGTTACCCATCAGCGCGTTTGTCTCGGCTCCAGAACTACCAACACCTGATATGAACCTACCCAACCTACAGTTTTGGAACTGTATGGACTATGGGGTGGTCTCTGTAACGAAGCAGTTCATTGGTTCTATGGACTATGAACTATATACAAGAGATTATGGAGTTCAGAAGGGCACATATATTTGCACTTTAGACAATTATCATCAGGATCCTGAGGTAGTTGACTATGCAACAAGCGAAAATCCAGCTGAACATAAGTCCCATAACCTCATTGAACTGGAAAATGGGCAATATGCACTCTATCCAAACAATAGAATGCGTATCTATGACAATAGTTTGACTCCTGTTGAACCAAAAATGCCAGATTTTAAGGTTTCGACTCAATATTATCAAGTTGAAAACGGTTTTGAACGTCTTGGTATGGGTCGTGAAGACGAATATTTCTGGAAAACCGCAAAAGAACGCGAAAATTCACCTGAAAAAGAGGAAAATGACTCCGAATAACGATTTTTTAGACAATTTGGGCAATCAACAGCATCAAAAAATGCTAAGAGAGATCTCTAACGACAAAATTACACCAAAAAAGACTGATAAAATCAAAGAGAGTGAACTTTTTGATCCTGAGGGCGATCCAGAACCACTTTTTGGTTGATAAATAATACATAATTGCCGTATTGTTGTGCCTTTAGAGAGGGTAAGTCAAGGTTTTAAGGACGTTAGCATGTCCTTTAAGTCTAATCCATTAACTAACGACTTAATTGCGCTCAAAAATGAGAATGCAATTGCTCGTTCAGTGCGAAATATCGTATTTACCCTCCCTGGAGAGAAGTTTTTTAATGAAAACTTTGGATCAAGAATCTCCAAACTGCTATTTGAGAATGTTGATGATCTGACAGCATCATCAATTAAGGATGAGATAGAAAGATCAATCAGAAATAATGAGCCACGAGTGAGATTGAGATCTGTCAAGACTCTTCCTAATTTTGAGAATAATGAGTTTGATGTAACAATCACATATGACATCATTGGTGCAGATGTGCCTGCACAGCAATTAGAATTCGTGTTGCAACCCACAAGGTAAAATGCCATTAGTCAATTTCTCTAACCTGGACTTTGAACAGGTTAAAACATCCCTAAAAGAGTATCTAAGGTCAAACTCTAACTTTACTGACTATGATTTTGAAGGGTCTAACCTTTCAACGATTGTTGATGTTTTGGCATACAACACTTATATCACCTCATATAACGCAAACATGGTTGCGAATGAGGTTTTCATTGATAGTGCGACTCTGAGAGAGAATATTGTTGCACTTGCGCGAAATATCGGATATGTTCCAAGGTCAAGAAAGGCAGCATTAGCAACAATTAGTTTTTTTGTTGATACAACTTCAATTACACCGACTCCAGCAACGCTTACATTGAAAAAAGGTGTTGTTGCCGCATCATCAGGTACATTTGCTGGACAATCATTCGTATTTTCAATTTTAGAAGATGTAACAGTTCCAGTTTTTAATGGAATTGCATCTTTTGACGATCTTGAGATTCATGAAGGTGTTCTTTTAGAGTCTAACTTCACATATTCCTCTACAAACCTCAATCAGAGGTTTACTTTACCAAATGCTGGTATTGACACTGAGTTAATTAGAGTTACAGTCAAAAATAATCAGTTTGCAACTGCCGCGGCCAAGTATAGTTTACAAGATAGTCTTTTTGAAATTAATTCGGACTCGAAAGTCTATTATATTCAAGAAATTGAAGATGAAAGATATGAACTCATCTTTGGAGACGGAGTTTTTGGAAAAGCACTTGAAGAAGGTAATTATATAACCGCAAATTACATCGTTAGTAACGGTGATGCTGCAAATGGTATTAGTCAGTTTAATTTTTCAGGCAGACTAACTTACACCAGGAACAGCACTGAGTATAACGTCACCTCTGGGGTGTCTCTGGTGACCCCTGGAGTGGTTTCGGCAGGTGGAGAGAACATTGAGACCGTAGAGTCGATTAAAAAGTTTGCTCCAAGGATTTACGCGACTCAGAATAGAGCATTGACGGCAAATGACTATGAAACTCTGATTCCATCGAAGATTTATCCAGAAACAGAGTCCATCTCCGTATTTGGTGGTGAAGAGTTAGCTCCTCCACAATATGGAAAGGTCTTTATCAGTATTAAACCAAAATTTGGCGATTATCTGCCAAACTTGATCAAAGAAAATATTAAACTCAAACTTAAGAAGTATTCTGTTGCAGGTATTGTACCAGAAATACTTGATCTTAAGTATCTCTATATCGAAAGTAATACAAAAGTCTACTACAACACTAACTTAGCACCATCTTCCGAATTTGTATCTACTTTGGTACAAAATAATGTCACAAAGTACTCCGAATCAACTGAGTTAAATAAGTATGGGGCGAGATTCAAATACAGCAAATTTTTGAAAGTAATTGATGATAGTCACGAATCAATCACATCGAATATTACAACTATTCAGATGCGACGTGATTTGAGAGTAACCCTAAGTGCCTTAGTCGAGTACGCTATTGGTTTTGGTAATGCTTTCTATATTAAACGGATGAGTGGATACAATATCAAAACCTCTGCTTTCAGAGTTGAAGGTATCAATACAGACGTTTATATTTCTGATCTTCCAAATACCGATAGAGAAACTGGAGAATTATTCTTATTCTCTGTTCCATCTATAAATGCAACAAATCCCACTATTGTTAGAAGAAATGTTGGAACAATTGACTATAAGAGAGGCGTATTAACTTTAAACCCGATAAATGTTTTATCTGGTAAAACCAAGGATGGGCAGACAATCATTGAGATATCTGGATGTCCTGTTTCTAATGACGTAATTGGGTTGCAAGACCTTTACTTGCAATTAGAAATCTCAGATAGCACTTTTGAAACAGTTGTAGATGAAATTTCATCTGGTTTAGATCCATCGGCATCAAATTATGTTGTTTCTTCAAGTTATGCAAATGGAGTTTTAGTGAGACCTGGCGGAAGAGGTAGTGTTCCTGTGGCACCTGCTGCGACCGCTACAACCACCCCTACAGGTAGAACTGTACCACTTGCAACCGTTGCTGATGGAACAGCAACAACTACAACCACATCTACATCACCTACAACTACAACATCTACTCCATCATCTGGCGGAAGCTCAGGCGGCGGTTCATACGGTTACTAATAGTATCATAAAATGGCAGAAAAGAGAGTTCAGTTTAACAACGTAGTACAGAATCAACTCCCCTCTTACGTTAGAGAGGAGTTTCCTCTTATTTCTGAATTTTTAAAACAATATTACTTGGCACAAGAATTTCAGGGTGCCCCTGTTGATTTAATTCAGAATATTGATCGTTATATTAAACTTGACGAAACAACTAATCTCACAGATTCTGTCACATTGTTGTCAGATGTAGATTTTATTGACACAACCGTAAAAGTCGATCTTGGAACTAATCCTACTGGAACTAAAGGATTTCCAGACTCATATGGTCTGATTCAGATCGATGATGAAATTATCACATATACATCAAAAACAAATTCTCAGTTCGATGGATGTATTAGAGGATTTGTTGGAATTACTTCTTATAGATCAGATACAAACCCAGAGAATTTAGTTTTTGGAACTTCTACTGCTAATGAGCACAAGAGTGGTTCTACGATTAAAAACTTAAGTAATCTCTTCCTAAAAGAATTTTTAACAAAAACAAAGCGTCAGTTTCTTCCTCTTCTGGATGAAAGACCTCTTGCAAGTGAATTAAATCAAAACCTTTTCATTAAGCAATCAAAAGATTTCTATCTAAGCAGAGGAACAGATAGATCTTTTGAGATTTTATTTCAAGCATTATATAATGAAAACGTAACAGTTGTAAAGCCAAGAGATTTTCTCTTTACACCATTTAAGTCGGATTTTAGAGTTACCAATGATTTAGTTGTTGAAGCAGTAACTGGAGATCCTTTAGATCTTGATCAAGCAACTCTTAATCAAGAACCATACGCTGCTGCTAATATTGTAAGAGCATATGCACCAATTACTGATGTAGAAAAACTTCAAGTTGGAACCGCTAAAAGTTTCTATAAGTTAAGTCTTGATGGTGGATATGATAGAGACGTTGAAGTTGAAGGTGCCATTCGTGGATCTTTCTCTGTTCATCCTAAAACAAAATTAATCGGACAGGTTAGTTCTGGTGCGACTATTCTGAACGTTGATTCTACTGTTGGATTTGGCACCACAGGTGAATTGGCAGTTGTATATAATGACACAACAACTGGATTTGTTTCTTACACATCTAAGACCTTAACTGAGTTCTTTGGTTGCTCTAACGTAACAGGAACAATCTCTGACGGTGAAGACGTTGGTATCAATACTTTTGCATATGGTAGATCTTTTAAAGATCAAGATGAAATTATTACTGTAAGAATTAACTCCGTTCTCAGTAACTTAGAATTTCCATCTAATACAACTAATTTCCGTGATGGGGATACTGCAAGAATCAGAACATTAGGTAGAGATAAGACTGAAACTATCTACAGGAACTGGTTCTACAACTACGCATCTTCCCACTCCGTAAAATCAATCAAGTTGGTTGATGCTTCTGACAACAGTTATGATCTCCAATTAAATCAGAAACAGTTTTTCCGTCCTAATGATAATATTGATATCATTGATGATACTGGAGCTACCAGAACTGGAGTTGTTTATTCGGTTCTTTCTGACACTGCAATCGCTATAAAAGGATCTGGATCCCTTGATCCAAACAGATCATATACAGTAAATAGAAAAATCCTGAAAGGAAATGCTCAAAACTTCCCTTCAGCAGAACTGTATCAGGCAAATGTGCAGGGTGTTTATGACAACGAAGAAAATTTCCTTGTAGCATCTTCTTCTATTCCATCATACTTCACGGCTGCAATTAATACCAGTGATAGAACAATTACTTTCTCTGGTACTTTCCTTGGAGATGAACTTGAAATAACTCCTCTTGGAAAACATAACTTCTATTCAGGTGATGCAGTATACTATGCTGCTGAGTTGACAACTGAAGCATATGTTGATGATAGTGGAAACGCTCAAACCAGAACCGTAAAAGGAACCTCTCTTGGTACAAACTTCCCTGACGGTTTATACTATGTTAAGAGAATAAGCGATACTAAGTTAAAACTCGCTAAGAGTAGAAGTGATGTTTACAATAACAAATTTGTTTCGGTTGAGAGTTCAACCACGGTAACTGATAATACCTTACAACCATTTACTTTTAGAGATAAGACTCTTGAATCTCAGAAGTTAATTAGAGAGATTCCTAAAAATGCACAACATACTGGAAAATTAACTCCTACTGAACCAGGATTTACTGGAGTATTAGTTAATGGCGTTGAGATTCTTAATTATAAGTCTCCTGATGTTGTTTACTATGGTCAGATAGATGAAGTAGAAGTTCTTGCTCAAGGATCTGACTATGATATTATCGATCCTCCACGTCTTTTTGTTAGTGATAGTGTTGGAACTGGTGCAACTGGAGATGTTGCTGTATCTGGAGTATTAGAATCTATCAGAGTTCTTGACTCTGGATTTGATTATACTTCAAAACCAACCATAACAATTATGGGTGGTAATGGTGATGGAGCATCTGCTATCCCTAATATGAAATTGATTGATCATTCAGTTTCATTCTTTTCGGAAGCTGCATCCAATAGAGTTGCTCTTGGTTCTACCCAGTCAACTATTGGATTCTCTACTTATCACAAACTGAGAAATGGTGAGCAGATAATTTACAAAACAAATGGTCAACAAGCAATTGGTGGTCTTACAACAGATGCCAAGTATCATGTTTCTGTTCAAGATAATCAAACTGTAAAACTCCACAATAATTTAAGTGATGTTCTTGCAGGAATTAACACAGTAGAATTCACTTCTTTTGGAAATGGATCTCATCAACGTCAAACTGTAAATAAGAACTCTGTAGTTGAGTCCATTTCTGTCATCAATAGCGGATCTGGATATGAGAATAAGAAAAGATCTTCAGGAATTTCTGGAATCAGCACATCTCAAGACACGATTAATATAAAGAATCACGACTTTAAGTCTGGTGAGAAAGTAAAATACACTGCCGGAACCTCTGCAATCGGTGGACTGACCGATGGAACAGAGTATTATGTCATTAGAATGGATAATGACAATTTTAGATTGACAGAAGTAGGACTCACTACATCAACAAAAACTCTCTTCTATGATACCAATCAGTTTATTCAACTGACATCTACCGGTGCCGGAACGCATTCATTTAATTATCCTCCGATTTCAGTTTCTATCTCTGGGCCAATTGGAATATCTTCTATTGGATCTAAAACGTTCCAGGCAGAAATTCAACCAATCTTTAGAGGAGAAATAACTTCTGTCAATCTTTCTAACAATGGTGTTGGATACGGATCATCTGAAGTTCTTAATCTTGATAGACCTCCTCAAGTAACTGTTGTTTCTGGACAAGATGCACAGTTGTCGCCAGTAATTAATGATGGTCGTCTTCAAGAAGTATTAGTCTTAAATTCTGGTAAGAAGTACAATTCTCCACCAGATCTAATAATCACTGGAGATGGCATCGGTGCTGTTATAACACCAGTCATGTCTAATGGAACTATAACCTCGGTTAAAGTTCTTGAACCTGGAACTGGATATGAGCAGAGTACAACTTCTATTGATGTTGTGTTCCCTGGAAGAGGTGTTACCTTAAGAGCAAAACTTCAAAATTGGAGAGTTAATTTATTCCAGAAGAATCTGTTTAATTTCAAAGATGATGATGGTATTGTTGTAACAGGAACAAATGAAGATTTTGGATTACAATATGCTCATGTTTATGCTCCCAGAAAATTCCGTCAATTAAATTATTCTGTTGACGCTGATGGTAATGTACAATACGGTGATGCAGATCTTAAGATTGATGCAAATACAAAAGAAGAATCTCTGTCAACTCAACACTCTCCAATCATAGGTTGGGCGTATGATGGACATCCAATCTATGGTCCGTATGGATATTCAACACGTTCTGGCGGATCCGTTGTTCCGATGGAGACTGGATATGTAGAAGATGCTACTAAAGCACAAAGACCTCCACTTACAACTTGGCCATCAGGATTCTTCATTGAAGACTTTACATACAAGAACAAAACTGGAGTAGCAGTTCTTGATGAAAACAATGGAAGACATTGTGTAACTCCAGATTTCCCAAATGGAACTTATGCATACTTTGCGACTATCGCAACCAATGAAGCAGATACACAATCACCTTTCACCGGATTTAGAAGACCCAAGTTCCCATATCTTATTGGTCACAATTATCACGCTAAACCAAATACATTTAACTTCCAGAAGATAGCAAACCAAGATGAGTTTGATTTTAATAATTCAAACTATATCAAAAATACTGCTCCATTTAACTATATCGATGGTAAGTTAACAAGATATAAGTATGTTTCTCTTCCAAGCGATTTAACTCAAGAAGTTGAAGTTAGTAATGCTACCAGAGGACCAATCGATTCTGTTGGAATTATCACTGGAGGAAACAATTACAAGGTTAATGACCCAGTTGTATTCAATGAAGCAAATACAGGTGGTAGAGGCGTTTCTGCAAGGGTCTCACGCATCTTGGGAAGACCCGTTGAAAGTGTAAGTGTTGCCACAAGTTCTATTTCTGGAGTTGAATTTTATCCATCTGGAGTTAAAGGTAAATTCATTGCATTTACTGAAAACCCCAATGATTTTAGGAATTCTGATATCATCTCTGTAAGTGGTGTTTCAACTTCTGGATCTAAACTGGAAGGAACTTATCTTGCAGGTATTGGAACAAATGTTTATAGAGTAGCTGGAGTAGGAACCACATCTTCTGGAATTGGAACTGTCGAAGCAACTGGTATTGTCACTTATATCAACGTAGTTGGTAATTTAAATTATCCAAATGTCAGAGAAAATGACATTCTTCAGATTGGAACTGAAACCGTCAAGGTTCTGAACGTTGACCCACGTCTCTCAAGATTGAGAGTTCGTAGATCTGTAAATGGTGTTGTTGGCGTATCCCACACAGTTGGAACCGGTGTAACTTCTCTGCAGAGAAAATTAACTATTTCCTCTGGATTTAAGACAGATTTTGCATATAGAACTAATAAAGAAGTTTACTTTAACCCAGTAGAAACTGTAGGTCTTGGTAGCACTGGTGGTGTTGGTATTGGAAGCACTATCTTCTTCACCAACCCAGGAACTGGTGCAACATCAACTATTATCCCAACTAAGACTCTCTTCTTTAAAGATCATGAGTTTAGAACTGGTGATCTTGTAACGTATTCTGCCAATGGTGGTAGTGGAATTATTGTTCAAGACGAAACAAACGTTGGAGTTGGAACTACCGTTGCAGATGGAACTCAACTGTTTATTGCTAAAGTATCAGAGAACCTCATTGGTTTATCAACAGTAAGAGTTGGTCTGGGAACAACTGGAACATTTGTAGGTGTTGGCACTACTGCATCTACCACATTAGCATTCCTTGGTATTGGAACTGGTGTTGAGCACAGTCTCAAAACTAATCACACTGTGATAACTGGAACTGTTTCGAGAAATAGAGTAACTGTTTCTACAGGACAAACTCATGAACTTAGTGTTAATCATGACATCTTCTTGGATGTAAATCCTGGAGTAGCTTCTGCATTTACAATCAAGTATAATGATTTCAATAGAAAGATTGTTGTCAATCCTAAGTCTTATAGTTCTACAGGAATTAATACATCGACTGGTGTAATCACAATTGTAAATCATGAATTAATCGATGGACAAAAAGTAATTTACACATCTGGAGACGTTGCAGAGGGACTTACCAATAATGACATCTATTATGTTGCAGTTACTGGAAAGGATACCTTCAAACTTGCAAACAGTTATGAAGACTCTGTAAGAAATATTCCTGCAACTGTTGGTATTGCAAGCACTGGTGGTGGCGGAACGATTAATCCAATTAATCCCCCACTAAACCTGTATAAGGATTCTACGGTTACTTTCAACCTTACAGATTCTTCACTATCACATACCGTACAAAATACATCATATCCATCATTTGAATTTAACTTATATCATGATGCCAACTTTACTAACAAGTATGTTGGTAAACTAAGTGACAATAAAAACTTTGATGTAACAAGAACTGGTAGACCTGGTATTGATGGAACTGCTAAAGTTTCTCTGACTATTAACGACGATACTCCAGATAGACTCTACTACAGGCTGGATCCAGTTTATGAAAGTGATGATGTTCCGGTTGAAAAAACTGGAATTAGTATCGATGCGGATGTACTGGAAAACAATACTGCAAGAGTATTGAAGAGTCTTTACAACGGTAAGCATAGAGTTTCTACCGCTGCAACTGACTCATTTACTTTTACAATTGGAGTAACTCCAGAAAAATCATCTTACATACCATCTACTTCTTCAGCAAACATTACTTATAAAATCACTTTCACACATGCAAGAGGACCGGTAACTCAAATTGAAATTGTAAATGGTGGAAAGTCATACTTTGCACTTCCAGGTGTAACGACTATTACCTCTACAGATGGTCGTGGTGTAATTCTGGAAGCAAAGGGTGACAGGATTGGAAAAATTAATAAGACACGAATCAAGAACATTGGATTTGATTTCCCAGCAGATAAGTCACTGAGACCATCTATAACTCTTCCAAACGTTATTAGCATCAAGTCTTTGAAGTCTTTTGATTCTATTGGTATTTCTTCTGGAGGAAGAGGCTATTCCACAGCACCAACACTCTTAGTATTTGATGGCAAAACTAATGAGAGAATTACCGATGTTGATCTTGATTATAAACTTGGAGATAATCAAGTAACCATTCTCAGAAATACAAAGGGAATTAGTAATACTACTCCTGTGATTTTGCCCACAGCAAATACTAATGGAGTGGGAATTAGTACAATCGGTTTTAACACCACCACTAATCAGGTTACAGTTACCTTAGCAGTTGGATTTAGTACAGCAGATGCTTTCCCATGTGAAGTAGGTGATAAGGTTCTGATTGAAAATATTAGTGTTGGTATTGGATCAACTGGAAAAGGATTTAATTCTTCTGCATATGATTACAAGTTATTCCCAATTATTGCTGTAGATAAGAACCTTGGCGGTATTGGAGCAACTGTTGCATACAGTCTGGAAGGTTTAGTTGACACTGACAGAGGAGAATTTGTTGGTAAATTTGATTCCTTTAACTCTGGTGGAAGACTTATTCCAGAGAAACACTTCCCACTCTTTGATGTTTCTTTAAAAGACAATGAATTCTTACAGGATGAAATTGTATCTTCTCCAAATACTTCTGGTATTGTTGAGAGTTGGGATAGAAAAACTGGAACTCTTAGAGTTTCTACCAGCAAAGATTTTGCTGTTGGAGAAATAATCACAGGAAAAGCATCTAATACTCAGGGCATTGCTTCTTCAGTAACAACATATAATTCTATTCTTGATACTGCTGAGTCTTCAAGAGTTATCAAGGGATCACAAACTGACTCTGGATTCTTGAATGCAAGTCTTCAAAGAGTACAGGATAGTTTCTACTATCAAAATTTCTCATATTCTCTGAGATCAAGAGTTGACTTTGATACCTGGAATGATGCTGTTAGTTCCACTAACCACACTGCAGGTTTCCGTAAGTTCTCTGATTATCAACTTGAAACTCCAGCATCCTTCTCGGAAATAACTGGAAACTCAATGGCAGTCGGACTGTCAACTGAACTCTCATACTTCAGTGTTGTAAATGACCTTTATGGTGTTGCTGATCTAAACTGTGTTTATAACTTTGACCTGGTTGCAGAAAACTCCCTGGATGCTGCCGGATCAACATATTCTGATGAGATTATTTTTGCAAGCAGAATTCTTACAGACTTCTTTGAATCTTTCGGAAACAGAGCTGTTAACTTTGATAATATTAGTGGATTATTCAACAGTAATCCAAGGGCAACAAGATTTGCCCTAATTGATAGTTTCAATATCAACAACAGTAGAGCGATGAAGTATTTCATCTATCTCAAAGATGAAAGATTTGTTGGCCACCGACAATTTGATATTGTCACCATGCTTCAAGATGGCACATTTGCATATATCAACCAATACGGTAGAACAGATACTGTTGGTGAACTCGGTTCATTTGATATGACCATTTCTGGAGTAAATGGTTCACTACAGTTCTTCCCCAATGATTTTGCATTCAATGATTATCAAATTGTCAATATTGCATATCACCTTGATGATAATGTAATTGCTGGATTAGGAACAACAGTTGCTCTTGACAATGTTGTTGAAATTCAAACCGATAGTGTTGATTGCAGCAGTCGCGCAACAGTTGTTTCTGTAGCGAATACTGTTAGATCTATGAAGGTTTATTCAACAGTAACCAACATTCAATCAGATCCTACTCTTAATGAGTATCAATATGATGAACTTAATCTTATTCACGATGGAAGTGAAGTTTATGCTACAGAATTTGGAAGACTGACTACTAACTTAGGATCCTTCGTTGGAACTGGATTTGGAACTTATTATCCATATCTTGATGGATCAGAATTTAAAGTGGACTTTATTCCTGTCGCTGGACTTGCAGGAACAGTAGTTGCAAATACTTTGCAAGTTGGATTCACAACTGAATCTATTGTTGGATTTGGAACCACTGAGATGAAGCACGTCTTTATCGATGCAAAGACGACAACAATCGCTTCTTCTGGAACTCCTGGTATCACAACTGTAGCATCGTACTTACCTGAGTATGACGCAGCATACTTCATGGTTCAGATTTCTGACACTGGTAATAATCACAATCACCATGAACTGAGAGAAATGATCGTGATGGATGACTTCTCCTCTGCGGAAGAAGCATCGACAACATACATTCAAGAGTTTGGTAATGTTGAGACTGAACTAACTCTACCGTATGTAACTGGACTTGGAACATTTGGTGCAAGAGTTACTTCAAATGGTGGAGTATCCTTGACATTCACTCCACAGGCTGGAATTGGAGTCACAGTTAAAACCTTCATGAATGCTCTCAGACTTGAGGATGATAGTAAGGATGAAATTGATTTTGAAAATGGTTTAATTGTTTCTCACTATGCTCGTTATGAGGGAACTGAAAATGCTGTTAAGAAGCAATTCAATTTAGAGCATAGATCTGATTCAGTATTTGAAAAATACTTTGTAGGTAATGATTCTGATATTGTTAGTGTTGATGCTGATACTATCAGAATTCCAAACCACTTCTTTGTTACAGGTGAAGCAATTCGTTATGATAGAAACGGTGGTATTACCTCTGCAATCGGTATTGCAACTACAAGTTTTGCTGGAGTTGGTAATACTGAATATCTCCCAACTGGAGAGGACATATTCGTAATTAAAGTTACTGATGATAAGATCAAACTCGCATCTTCTGCAGAAAATGCACTGAAGAGAATCGCCGTTCCTATTGAACTTGAAAGTGTTGGTATTGGCACTTCGCATAGATTTATCGCAACTAATCAAAACGCAAGATGCTTGATTGCTCTTGATAATTTGATTCAGTCTCCTATCGTATCTACTGCTCAAACTCAAACTCTTGCTGATAATGTAAGTTCCGTTGAGAATGCTATAAAACTCAGTGGAATAACTTCATTCTTTGGATCAGATCTCATCAAGATGGGCGATGAGATTATGAAGATTACTGGTGTTGGTATTGGTAGCACGAATAGATTTACTGTTCGTAGAGGACAACTTGGAACAAGAATTGGAACAGGTGATACTGGAGATGTGATCACTAAAGTTGTTGGTAATTACAACATTATTGATAATGCAGTCAACTTTGCTGAAGCTCCATATGGTGGTCAACCTATTGGTAGTATTACTAATAGACCTGACGAAAGAGATTGGACTGGCATTACAACAGGATCTACTTTCCAGGGAAGAATGTTTATGAGATCTGGTATCCCAGATACTACAAACAGCACCTACCACACAAACTATATTTTCGATAGTCTGTCTGAGAAGTTTGATGGTAATACTCCAACATATACATTAACTTCTGCAGGATCATCTGATATTTCTGGAATTTCCACAGGAAATGCAGTTATCTTGATTAATGATATCTTACAAGGTCCAGGAAATAGTAGAGATTTCACCATGGGAGAAAACCTTGGTGTTACCACTATCACGTTTACTGGAACAGCATCTTCTACAACCACTGATGCAAATACCTCTAACCTTCCTCTTGGTGGTGTTCTTCTCTCTGTTGGTTCTACTGAGGGTTCTGGATATCAACCATTAGTTTCTGCAGGTATGACCGCTGTTGTTTCAAGTGCAGGAACAATTTCTCAAATTGCAATAGGGAATAGTGGTTCTGGATATCGTGCATCCACGAAGTATGAAATTCTAACTGATATTTCTCATCCAGTCGGAGTGGGATCAACTGAATTATATCTTGATAATGTTAACAGTGTATTTGATATTCTTAGCACTCTTAATACTGGATCTAACTGCACTATCGGAGTGGGAACTGCATTTGTTCCTGCGACAATTGTTTCTATCGCATCAACTTTCGTAAGAATCGGAACTGGTGATACTATCAGCACTGCGATAGCATCAGGAACTCAAGCCAGGATTACTATTGACAATCCACAAATTGGTATCGTCAATATTAGTGCAGGATCTACAAGTGTTGGAGTTGAAACGTCTGTTTATCATGTTGGATTTGCAACTATTGTTGGTGGACATATTTCCACAAACATTAGTCTGACCAACACCTCTGCAATATTCTATGGTGAAAAATCCATCACTAATGTTGGATATAGTTCTATCACTGGTTTAACCACTGTTACTACATCTACAGCGCACGGACTTTCTGCTGGTGAAGTAATTAAACTATCTGGTATTGCCTTCACTTGTACATATTCTCCACCAAAGAATATTACAAATCTTCTTTATGATAATAATTCTGGTGTAACAACTATCACTACATCTGGAGCACACCAATTCTTGGTAGGAAAAGATGTTATCCTTACTGGAATTGCAATGACTTGTGGTCTTGACGGTGGTTCAAGCACTCATACATATCCAAGAACAACTGATCCCGCATACTGTGGAGTAAAGGTTACTCAAGTTCTAAGTACAACTCAATTTGTTGTCAATACTGGACTTTCCACAGTTCCAACATTCTATCAGAGTGGAGGAACAGTTCAAGGTGCAATCATCGCACCACGAATGAAGAATAATTCTGCAAGTGGAACTGATTCAGCAGCTAATGGGTCAAGTGTTCTGAGAGTTATTAATTCAACTACTTTTGAAACCAATACTGGAATATCAACTTGCCCACACTTCTACAATAGATGCGGTGAGGTTAATAGACCTCTGAGTATCTTTGTAGATGATCCTCTATCATATACCAACATTCCTCTTAACTATGTTGGAACTGCAAACTCTGGATTAAATGCAACAGTTGATGTTGTTGTTGGTAATGGTTCAAGTGTAATTGACTTCTCAATTAACAACAAAGGTGTTGGATACAAACCAGGAGAAATCCTGACCATCCCTGTTGGTGGTTTGACTGGAATTCCTACTTCTGGCACATTTAATCAGTTTGAATTAGACGTCCAGAAAGTATTCTCTGATGAGTTTACCGGATGGAGTGTAGGTGTTCTGCAAGCACTTGATGACCCATCTGCTCTATTTGATGGTGTTACCAAGGCATTTAATATTACTCTTGCAGGTAATCAAATTTCCATCAGAGCACCAAGAGGATCTAAGGTTGATGTTGAACAAGTCCTTATCGTAACTGTTAACGATATTCTCCAGGAACCTGGACAAGGTTATCAGTTCCCAGGTGGTAGTGTTATTACCTTCGCAGAGCCTCCCAAGGTTGGTGATACTTGTAAGATTCTGTTCTTTAAGGGAACGGGCGATGATACTGACGTTATCCTTAGAGAGGTTATTGAGACAGTTAAGAAAGGTGATGAATTAACTCTTGGATACGACCCTGCTCGTGGACAGGATAGGTTCTTACAGGAAGATGCAAGAACTGTCACTAACGTTAATTCTACTGACCAAGTTCAAACATTCCCATATTTTGGACCAGGTAACACTGATGATGAAGCATTGTTTAGACCTGTTGTATGGTGTAGACAAACTGAGGACAAGATTATTGATGAGAAGCGTGTAGGAAAAGATAGAGAGTTGTATGAACCTCTCATCTATCCCTTTGCACACATCACTAAGTCTGTTGGTATTGGATCTACTCATGTTTACGTTGATAGAGTAAGACCTCTGTTTAACGGACAAAATGAAAACGATACAAGTCTCACTTTCCAGGAGAAAGTTAAGTTTGTATCACAGGTTACTAAAGTTGGAGCATCTGCAACTGCCGTGGTAAGTGCAGCTGGAACAATCTCCTCTCTGGTTATATCTGATGGTGGTGTGGGATATTCAACTGCTACTGTAAGTATCGGTGGAACTGCACAGCAGGATGTAACATTAGGACTTACAACTGCTACTGCAAGAGTAACGATTAGCGCAGGCGGAACTATTTCTGCTTTGACCCTAACTAATGTTGGAACTGGATACACTACAGATAAACCACCTGTAGTATTAATTTCTCCCCCAACTGATGATGAAGAAGAAAACTTGATTACAAATTACCTTGGTGATTCTGGAGTCATCGTTGGATTCGGAACTACAACGGTTAGTGGAGTTACCACTCAGTTTATCTTTGATCTTCATATTCCATATGAGTCTAAATTGAGAGAAACGACAATTGTCGGAACTGCTGTAACTCTGAGTTCTTTAGGTGTAAATGATTACTTTATTGTTTCCAACTCTAACGTTGGATCTGCAACTACATCTATTACATCAATTGATTTCCAGGATAGTTCTACTGCTGGTGTTGGTAAGTCCTTTATCGACAACGTATATGTTGTTCAAAGCGTTCAGAATGTTGAACGGAACATCATTGGAATTGGAACTTCTGTATTCAGGAGAGTATTTGTAAATATTGATGATACTTTCGCGTTCGGAACTGCTGGAACAATCTCCACAACCACTGTTGCAGGTTATGGAGAGTATAGTTGGGGTAAGATGGTCATGGCGTCAAGAGCGGCAAGCAACTCTTACTCTGCTTACACATCTGGTGGAATTATTGGAATTAACACAGGAATGAGGGTCGAAAGATCTCAACAATTGAAGTCCAAGAATTACATCGTATCCAATACATAATAAATAAAAAAAACTTCCATTAAGTTGGCACAAAATGGCTGCAATTATAACTGATCAAATTAGAATTTTGAATGCGAAGAATTTTGTCTCTGGAATCACATCCAGTTCAAATTCTTACTATTCTTTTATTGGTCTACCAAACCCCGCTGATTATCAGGATGATTGGGATTCCAATCCACCTGCTCCCAAGGATAACTTCTCTCAGGAGAATGATTATTGGGATACCATGGTTGCATTGAAAAAAATCAATGCAACTGATGTAAGACAAGTCATACCTAAGAGGACTTGGACCTCTGGTACAACGTATGATATGTACCGACATGATTATAGTGTCACCAACACTGCAGCCGTTTCTGGTGCCACTAACTTATATTCTGCATTTTACTATGTAATGAATAGTGATTTCAGAATATATGCCTGCCTGCAAAATGGAACTGATCCAAATAATCCAAACGGTAAACCATCTCTTGATGAACCCACATTTACTGACTTAGAACCAAGATCTGCTGGTTCAAGTGGTGATGGTTATCTCTGGAAGTATCTTTACACCATTAAACCAAACGAGGTTGTAAAGTTTGAATCTACAGACTTTATGCCAGTTCCTGCGGATTGGTCAACTTCAACCGATAATGCTGCGGTAAGAGACAACGCAGTTGATGGATCTATTAAAGTTGTTACTGTAACCAACTCCGGTGTTGGTCTTGGAACTGCTAACCAGACATACACAAGAGTTCCTATTCAGGGTGATGGAACTGGTGCAGAATGCACCTTGACAGTTGGTGCAGACTCAAAGGTTAGTGGAGTAACTGTTTCTAATCAAGGATCTGGATATTCATACGGAAGTTTAAACCTCGAAGCAGGTGGTGTTCCAACTGGCACTACTATTCCAACATTCGATGTCATTATGACACCTCAGGGTGGTCATGGTGCAGATATCTATAGAGAACTTGGTGCATATAACGTTCTTCTTTATTCAAGAATTGAGAACGATAACGAAAACCCAGACTTTATTACTGGAAACCAAATTGCAAGAGTTGGTATAGTTGAGAATCCAGAAGTTTCTGCAGGAAATGTTCTAACCTCAGATAAGGCAAGTGCTCTCAACGCACTTAAATTAACTGGAACAGGATATAGTTCTGCTTCTTTTACTGCTGACTCATATTTCACTCAAACTGTCGCAACTGGATCTACTGCTGTTGGTAGAGTTGTTGGTTATGATGCAACAACAGGAGTCTTGAAATACTGGCAGGATAGATCTCTTGCTGGTTTTACAACTGCTGGGATTGGAATCACAAACCCAACTTATGGATTTGATTTGAAAGCATTCACTGCTTCTCCAGATGCTGGAGGAAGCGTAACAATTGTTCCTTCAAGTGGATCCAATCTTGCCATTGACACTTCATTCTCAGGTATAACTACCGTAATAAATAATAGGACATATTATCTTGGTCAGTCATTTACCAGTGGAGTTGCAGGTCCTGAAGTTAAAAAACATGCAGGAAATATTATCTACGTTGATAACAGACCCGCGATTACCAGATCATCTAACCAAAAAGAAGATATCAAAATCATTTTGCAGTTCTAAAGAATTATGTCTCAGCAAACAAATCTCAATGTAGCTCCATATTTTGACGACTTTGATCCTGCTAACGACTTTCACCGAGTTTTATTTAAGCCTGGATATCCCGTCCAGGCACGCACGTTAACCACTTTAAAGTCGATTCTTCAGAATCAGATTAAGAAGTTTGATCAA
>BCSF01000371.1_pt1 | contig 18599 bp, 31 predicted proteins | sample 1016431 | NCBI WGS metagenome assembly BCSF01 (sample SAMD00045685;SAMD00045686;SAMD00045687;SAMD00045688;SAMD00045689;SAMD00045690;SAMD00045691;SAMD00045692;SAMD00045684;SAMD00045690;SAMD00045691;SAMD00045692;SAMD00045684;SAMD00045685;SAMD00045686;SAMD00045687;SAMD00045688;SAMD00045689, study...
TCGTCCTGATGCAACTAACCGTAGCAATAATCTTGGTCTTAATGGTGATGTAACTCTTCCTGCTACTGCTTCGTTCTTCCTTCGGTCCATGATCGCTTCTAGCGGTCACACCATGGAGTATGTCGGTTCTGGTACTGACTACCGGGCATTGCCTGAAAACGGTGGTGTGCCTGTTGAAGCTAACCAAAGCACGACTCGTAATGATGGTGCAATCTGGACTGCTATCACGGATCACAACGGTAAGTTCACTGTCGGTGACTTCTTTGAAGTAGATCAGCAACTTGGTTTCGTTACGATTCCTACGGGTTCTATTGCATTTGACCTAGCTTCTGATCAATCACCTGAACTGTCGGCTAACCTTGACGCTAACAGCAACCGTATTACTGACCTTGCTGACCCTACTGCTGCACAGGATGCTGCTACTAAGAACTACGTTGACACTGGCTTCGTAGACCAAACTGCTGCTAACGGTGCAGCTAACATCCCCTCCGGTGCTGACGGTGATCGTCCAGGTACTCCTGCTGCTGGTCAATTCCGTTTCAACACTACTAGCACTTCGTTTGAAGGCTATGACGGCTCTGCTTGGGGTGCTATTGGCGGTGGTGGCGGCTTTGAAGTCTCTACTACTCCTCCTGCTTCTCCCTCTGGTGGCGACACCTATTGGGACAGCGAAGAAGGTAACGCCTACATCTACTACGAAGACGGCACGTCTAACCAGTGGGTACCTCTTGTCCCGTCTACTCCGCCTAAGAGTGCAACTGGTGGTGGCACTGACGAAGTGTTCTTTGAGAACGACAACGCTGTAACTACTAACTACACGTTGCAGACTGGTAAGAACGCATTGTCTGCTGGTCCTATCACGATTAACAGTGGCGTCACCGTTACTGTTCCTTCTGGTCAATCCTGGGTTATTGTTTAATTATGGCTATTACTATTAATGGAACCGGAACGATTACCGGAATTAGTGCAGGTGGTTTGCCTGATGGAGTGATTACTTCAGATGATTTGGCGTCAGGTGCTATTACTTCTGCGGGGTTGCCTGCTGGGTCGATTTTGCAGGTTCAAAGTAAATCATGGAATACGCATCTCTATTCAACGTCAACTTCTTATGTAGATATTGAATCTCTTGCAATAACTCCTGCAAGCAGCACTAACAAAATATTGATTGTTGTCAGCCTAGCGGTCGGTAAACTCGACAACCAAGGCTTTTTGGGCAGGCTTTTAAAAGACGACGCTGTTTTTACGGGTGGCGTCGCAAGTCAAAGTGCACACGAAAATAATGTTTCGCTAAATATCCGAAACACTATTTACTCCGCCCACAACTATCCAATTATACATTTAGACACTGCAGGTGGTACAAACGAAATTACATATAAAATTCAGGGGAGAACTTCATCAACTTATGCTTTTTCTATCAACAGAACCGTCAGCAACAACGATAACGTGTACTCTAGCCCTTCCGCGTCGTCTATTACCTTGATTGAGGTGGCAGCATGAATTTTACAGCAATTCGTCGCGCTTATCCAAACGTAATTACAGTTAGGGATGATGACGCTTTTGACGCCGACGGCAACCAGATCGAACTAGATCAAGCTCTTGTCGATGCTGCAGCCGCAGAACTTGCAGCCGAAGCTGCTGCTACCCAATACCAACGTGATCGCCAACCGGAATACCCGTCTCTTGCCGATCTAGCTGACGCCTTGTACTGGTCGAACCAGGGCGATAACACCAAACTTGACGAGTACTACGCAAAAGTTAGTGCTGTCAAAACTAAGTATCCTAAACCTTAACTATGACAGCTATTAACTTTCCTGACTCGCCTTCTGATGGCGATACACATGTCGTAGGTGGCGTTACCTACACTTATAATAACGCTGAAACTAAGTGGAAAACTACTATTAACTCTAATGCGTTCCTTCCTTTGACGGGAGGAACCGTTAGCGGTAACATCCTCATGGGTGGTGAGATCCAGCATGACGGTGACACCGACACTAATATTGCGTTTGATACTGACACTATCCTGTTTGACACTGCTGGGTCTGAACGCTTCCGCGTTGGTTCGGCAGGTCAGCTCGGTATTGGCGGTGCAACGTATGGCACCGACGGTCAGGTACTGACTAGCACTGGTGCTACTACGGCTCCTGCTTGGGAGGATCTTCCAGCAAGTGCTACCCAGTCTTTTAACGCAGTAAACCTGTCAGGCGGTTCGCAGGAATGGACTGGTATCCCTTCTGATGCTTACAGAATTATTATCGCCTTCCAAAACCTAAGTTTTAATACCACCTCTACTCTTGAAGTGGTTTTGGGAACAGGCAGCGGTCCTACTTATACGACTTCTGGATATTGGTTTGCCCGTGGCACCATCGCTTCTAGTTCTGCTACTAGCGTAGGCGAAAGAGATAACAATTCTGAGTTTTCAAACGCTACATATACAAGTGCAAGTCATACGCAAGCTGGTCAGCTTGTACTTGCCAAAGGTAACAACAACATTTGGACTCTTCAGATGTTTATTCATGAGGCAGGTCACGCCAACTTGGGTGTTTCTATTGGTTATGTCAATTTAAGTGAGGCGTTAAGCGCCATTAAAATTGAAGGGTCTGCTGGATCGTTTGACGGCGGCAATGCCTCTATCTGGTACATGACATGATTATGAATTACAAACAAGTTACAAACCTGACAACCGGCGAAACTGTTCAGGTTGAATTGACGGCTGAAGAGCAGGCTCAGCGGACCGCTAAAAGTGAGGCATGGACTCGTGACGTGCTGCCCGGTCTTCAATTAGAAAAACTTCGCGCCGATCGCAATCGCCTCCTCGCTGAAACCGATTACCTCGCCCTTGCTGACTCCACTCTTACCGACGAAATGCGTACATACCGCCAAGCACTACGCGACCTACCCGCTAACACTGCTGACCCTGCCAACCCTGTTTGGCCAGTTAAACCCGGAGGTAATTCCTGATGGCACTTAGACTTAATGGAAGTAGCTCTGGCTACGTTGAACTGGAAGTACCAGCAGCAGCTGGCAGTCATACGCTGACCCTACCCGATGGTGGTGGTACTAGCGGTCAATACCTGCAGACGAATGGTAGTGGCACGTTGAGTTGGCAGACGGTTACTGACAACAACACCTTTGGTTTTACCAGTCTGGGCGAAACCGCTACAACCTCAGGAAGCGGTACTACTGTTACGGGCATCCCAAGTACTGCCACAGAAGTGGTTTTGATTCTTACCGATATTTCTGTAAGTAACACAGAAACGCCTGCCCTAGCATTGCAAATGGGTGATGGCTCTTTGGATACCGGAAATAACTACAGGTGGGGTACTTGGTATCCGGGTTCTTATCAAGCGGCAACCAACGTATCAAGCGTTCGTCTTACTCATACTGATTTTGCTGTAGCGGCTAATGTGTACAACGGCATTATTCGTTTAGTTTTTGGAACTTCAAACGTTGCAGGAAACGCCACCATTACACGCTCAGCTAATCAGACAATGTTGGCGAATTTTCAGTACACAGGAGCCAGTCAAATAGATCGCATTTCCTTGATTACGTCTAGCACTTTTGATGCTGGTAAATATGAAGTCCTTCACAACGGTTAAACCATGACTGAAAACATTACTCTTTACGAGCGCAACGGTCTTACTGGTGAAACCGTTGAAACTGTGCTAACTGGCGCAGAGGCTGATGCTTGGCGTGCACAGTTTGAGATTTCAGATGAAGAAAAGCTGGAATCAGCACGCAACAGTCGCGCTTCCGCCTACCGCTCTGAATCCGACCCTCTTTTCTTCAAAGCACAACGCGGTGAAGCTACCACCGACGAATGGACCGCAAAGGTCGCAGAAATCAAAGCACGTTTCCCGTATCCAGGAGGTGAAGAATGAGTAGACTTAATGTAGCTAATTTTAGACACCCGGATGGAACGGCTGACAACATTACGTTTGATTCTTCGACTAACGCTACTGTTGCTGGTAACTTGACGGCTAGCGGTAACTCAACTGTTACTGGTAATTTAACTGTAAACGGAACTGGCAATCAGTCACTTGCTGGAACGCTTCAATTCAACTCCGGCTACGGCAGTGCTGCTGTGGCTTACGGCTGTAGGGCGTGGTGCAGCGCTAACTTGACAGGCTCAGGCTCAATCAGCGGAAGCGGAAATGTCACATCCCTAACTGATCGCGGCACGGGTCGCTGGCAGTTCCATTTTGCAACCGCAATGCCAGATACCAACTACGCCGCGGTTGGAATGCAAAAGCCAAACGCAGACGTGGTAAATATCACAGGTATTCATCCGGGAACTCCGGGGCCTGGTGCAACTTGGGATACTTACACTACCGGTACAGTTGCCTTTGTTTATTCCAACGCTTCAGGCCAGCTTATTGATCCCCTGATCGGCAACGTAGCTGTTTTCCGTTAAAACCATGAACAAGATTATTTTTCCAAACGGTGAAGGCGGTATTTGCGTTATTCACCCAACCGGCGAACTTCCATTTGAGGAGGTTTGTAAAAAAGACGTTCCAGCAGGAGAACCTTATTTAATTCTTGCTGACGACAGTGAGATTGCAGATCGTACATTCCGAGATGCTTGGGAAGCTGATTTCAGCAATCCTGACGGCTACGGTATTGGAGTCGAAGCGTGGCGAGCACAGCATGGAGGTGCGCAATGATTAACGTCAACATGACCAAAGCTCGCGACATCCACCGCGAGAAAGTGCGTGAAGCACGAAACCCTAAACTTGCAGCTAAGGATGTTGAGTTCCAACGCGCCTTAGAATCTGGAGCTGATACTGCTGCGATCGTTGCAGCTAAACAAGCTCTTCGGGATGCTCCGGCATCCGCTGCTATCGAAGCAGCAACTACTCCTGATGAACTCAAAGCGTCTTGGGATGCTGAGCTTCTGGGAGACTCACCTTACTAACTTAGAACAATGATTGCACTTATCCGTCCCGTTCTTATGTCGTTCCTTGGTAGCGACAAAGTAAAGCGATTGATTGTTGACCTGCTCCGCAAACTGGCTGAGCAATCTGATAACACTGTTGATGACCAAGCCGTTGATTTCATCGAGCGTGGTCTTTTCGGTGATAAGTAATGGACTTGGGAGCACCGCCGGTACTGCCGGTTCTACGGCTCCCTGAGGCGCCTTTACTACCCCGTCCGGTACTGGAGGTACCACGAGCCACTTTACCCACCTACAAACCGCTTGTAGTGCCTCCTAACGACCTTCGACCGCCTCCGGGCGTAAGGGGTACGACACAATCGGACGAAGAACAAGAGAAAAAGGAGGAGAAACCAGCACCTAAACCGGTGACTCCTCCGATCCCTAAGGTACCTGAAGTACCACAAGTTCGTTACGTTGACATACCGGGTACAGATCTTACTGTTCCGCTACCAAGTAACGAAATCTTAGCTACGGCTACAACGACAGCTACTGTCTCAGTTGCAGCCACCCTTACAGCTACTGCAGTCTTTAAACGGACAGTTAGCGTCTTGAAACCAATTATCAAGAAATTGCTAACCAAGAAAAAGAAACATGCACAAAACGAAGAGCTTCCTGAATGAGTTCTTTAGCGAAATCGTTAAGGCACTTGTGCTCGTGTGGAGTGCTGGTGTTCTAACAGCTTCCTACATGGGAATGCTGCAGAAGATGGATCCCACGTTCGTAGCTTCGCTGCTTAGCGGCACTCTAGCTTCTTACGGGATCAGTCGAATGGACACCAAGAAATCTACTTCGGAGCCACCTAAATGAAGAAACTACTTCTACTGCTGTTGTTGGCTTCCCCTGCAGCAGCTCAAACTGTTACCCCGCAGTTTACCCAGGGGTCAATGCAATCCACTACTACCACCACACAAACCATCACTGAGACCATTGCAACTGAGGTTTATGGTGGTGCATACTCATCATGGTCTGGAACAAACGTAACTCCAAGTGGAGACATCACCGATTCTTCGACTACTTGGTCGGTAACAACTGCAGGCGAACAGTTTCAACTGGAGACTGTGACACGAGCAGCAGGGATCGTAGAGACAATCGACATCAATCGAACTATCGACACTACCTCTACTACTACCTCGCTTTCTGTCTTCTCGCAGTAGGACCGGTTAAAGCCGATGAACCACAAGTTAGCAACACAGCAAATCCCATAGCAGCGGCTACAGGTAACGTAACGAATCAGGCTGTTCAGTTCCAGAATAATGGTGCCCCTAGTAGACAACAGTTTACCGGCGGTAACTCGTGTAATGGAACGACAATGACGTTCTCTCCATTTTACATGGGTAATGATACGTTGCCTCAAGGCTACACCCGTAATAATAACTACGGTGCACAGCTTAACTTCTCTGTCCCGTTGGATGGAGGAATGATTGAGCAATGCAAAGCGATTGCTAAACGACACGAAGAGAAGCTCCGACTTGACTATGAGTTAGTAAGAGCACTTAAGTGTACAGAGATTATGAAGGCAGGATTCACCTTCCGTCCTGGATCTCGCGTTGAAGTGTTGTGCCACGATATTGTGCCAATTGTATCACTTCAAAACAAATGATGGAAGCCGCTGTTTCGGCTGCTGTGGCGGTAATAGCCGGTCTTGCAGCAGTGACAAACCGCCTACACAACAGAATAAATACAGTCCATTCACGTATCACTGAGATGGACCGTCGTGTTGATTCGGTTGAACTCCGTATGGCGACAGAGTACGTGTCTAAGACCGATCTTAAGGCACTGCTTAAGCGTATGGAGGATCACATGGTCCGAATTGAAAACAAATTAGACCAAATCGCACTGAGAAATGGCTAAGAAAAAAGCAACTGAGGATCAGTTTAACGAACTTCACAACCTTGTTACTTCTGAATTCCTTCAGCGTATTAAATCTGGTGAAGCCACTACGCAAGACCTTAAGGCAGCGTGTGACTGGCTAGCCAAGAATGACATCAGTGGTGTTGCCCTTGAGGGTAACCAACTAGATAAACTGGCAAGTGTCTTGCCTACTATTGATCCAGAACTAGTACAGCGGAGGTTGTATGGCCCGAAAGTCTAGCCACAGCGGTCCAAAGTATGCTAACGGTAACTACAAATCGTACCAAAAAGCATATGATGGTACCGAAAAGCAAAAGGACAAACGTGCAGCGTTAAATAAAGAGAATCGAAAACGTGGTACTTACGGTAACGGCGACAATAAAGATGTTGCTCACACTAAAAGTGGTAAAACACGTCTCATGATTCAAGGTAAAAACCGTGCCGCTAATGGTCACGGTAAACGCTCACGCTATGCATGACACCGCTACTTCCCAGTCCTGATCACTACCTGCAAAATCTAATAACCATGACTAGCCCTGAAGCGAAACGGCTATGGCGTAGAGCCATTAAAGAACACTTCAACTGTCAATGTGTCTATTGTGGAAAAACTTATGAACTACATGAACTTACTCTTGATCACGTTGTACCTCGTTTTTATGGAGGAGAAACGACTACAAGAAACTTGGTTCCATCCTGCAGGAAATGTAATCAGAACAAAGGAACGAATAACTGGCTCACGTGGATGAGACAGACTTTTGGTATTACCCAAAGGGAAAAACTTATTTTATCACATATTAAGTAATGGATAACGAATGGTTTGAGCTAAAAGATTGGGCAATGCAAACCCTCAGAGATTACAAAGCTGAGTTAATTCAAGAAGGAAAAGCTAGGGGTAAACCTCCTAGTGCTTTGAAAAAAGTTGATAGATTTCTAAACGCATTGGGTGCTGACACCGCAAAAACTTATGCTGACATGCTTGATGATGCACGTCGCAAAGGTTTGACCCCAGCTCAATTGGCACGTAAAGGTAGGAATATGGAAGAAACCATTATGAATGCCTTTAGGGTTCTTCCTGATGATCCTGCTCATCACATGTATTCTTTGAGAACTGCAGGTGACCTGATCCAAAACGTGCCATCAACCATTCGTGAAGAAGGGCTGAAAATGCTCAAAGACATGGGGTATGAGCTAGGTAATGTACGCCGTAATTTAATCAGTCTTGCTGAATACGTTCACCAAGGTAGAGCTGGTAAAGGGGCTGAACTTGCTGCGTTAGGTGATGTTGTTGTTGATAAAACAAAGACAAAAATTGCACACCCACGTGGTACTGGTGACCCTTTAATCAGTAGAACGGTTGATGCCAGTAAAATTAAATCTGCACAAGATTTTGTAGATGCATACTTACCTTTATTGCAACAACAATCTAAAGACGTTGCCGGTGCTTTAGAAACGTCTGCTCCAAGAGAACAGATGTTAAGTAAAGCTGTTCAAAAAGGTACTGGTATTAAAGACATTTTCAGCACTGCTAGAACGACGGAAGAGGTAGCAACTGGACGTAAGTTTTTACAAACAGTACCAGATGTTGTTCGGCAAAGCTATCTTACTTTTAAAAACGGTGCTGCTGTTTTCTTACCTGTACCTTTAATGGGTAAAGTTGCTGAATCACTACCAGCTCTTGGAGCAGTATTTGATACAGGTGAAGCTGTTGCAGGTACCGTAGAAACAATTAAAGGTGAAACTCCAGTAGAAAAAACAACTGGTGCTATGAAAACTGCAGGGGGAGTATTAGGACTTGCTAGTTTAGCTTTTCCTCCTCTTGGATTACCCTCTATTATGATGTCAGGTGGTTCAGCTGCACTTAAATTTCAAACAAAAAGTGCACGTGGTCCTGAGTCGATTGCACCTGAATTGTTTCCAGAACCTAAAGCTGTTATGGCTAACACCCCAACTGGTGTAGCAACTCTTACTAAACCTGAGTCAGAATACAAACGACGTAAACGGATTCGCACCGGACGCTAATTTATGAACACATTAGACCTGCTTAAAGACGACTTCAAACTATTTTTGCAGGCTTTGTGGGCTCAACTAGATCTGCCATCCCCTACCCGTGCTCAGTACGCTATTGCGGACTACCTACAGCACGGACCGAAACGTCTACAGATTCAGGCGTTTCGAGGGGTTGGTAAATCTTGGATTACTGGCGCTTTTGTGCTTTGGACGCTGTTCAAAGACAACGAAAAAAAGATCATGATTATCTCCGCCTCTAAGGAGAGAGCTGATAACATGTCTATCTTTCTTCAGAAGTTGATTATCGAGACTCCCTGGCTGAATCATATGCAACCTAGCGATGATTCGGCTCGGTGGTCTCGTATTTCTTTTGATATTAAGTGTCCTCCCCACCAAGCCCCTTCAGTTAAGTCAGTCGGTATTACTGGTCAGCTCACGGGTAGCCGTGCAGACCTGATGATCCTGGACGACATTGAAGTTCCCGGAAACAGCATGACTGAGCTGATGAGGGAAAAACTTTTACAACTTTGTACTGAAGCGGAGTCTATCCTTACGCCTAAGGATGACAGCCGTATTATGTACTTAGGAACCCCACAAACTGTTTTTACTATCTATCGTAAACTTGCAGAACGTAACTACCGCCCCTTTGTATGGCCTGCTCGTGTTCCTCGTAAACTATCAAACTACGAAGGACTCATCGCTCCCCAGCTCCAGGAAGACATCGACAAAGGTGCCGATCCGTGGAGCGTAACTGACCCGGATAGATTTAGTCATGAAGACCTCATTGAACGTGAAGCGTCTATGGGACGCAGCAACTTCATGTTGCAGTTCATGCTTGACACAAGCCTCAGTGACGCTGAAAAGTTCCCACTCAAGATGGCTGATCTTGTCATCACCAGTGTTAATCCTAAGTCCGCTCCTGATAGCGTCATCTGGTGCTCAGATCCTCAAAATGTCATCAAAGACCTCCCAACTGTCGGGCTACCTGGAGACTATTTCTACTCTCCAATGCAGCTCCAAGGAGACTGGGGTCCTTACGCCGAAACAATCTGCTCAGTTGACCCGTCGGGTAGAGGCGCTGATGAGACGACAGCAGCTTATATCTCCCAACGAAACGGTTACCTGTACTTGCACGAAATGCGAGCTTACAGAGACGGATACTCAGACAATACGCTTCTGGACATTCTAAGAGGTTGTAAAAAGTTAGGGGTGACTAAGTTAGTTGTGGAGACAAACTTTGGTGATGGTCTTGTCGCTGAACTCTTTAAAAAACACATTATCCAGACACAACAAGGTATTGACGTAGAAGAGGTACGTGCTAATGTCCGTAAAGAAGACCGTATTATTGATGCCCTTGAGCCTATCCTTAATCAACATCGCCTTATTGTTAACCGTTCTGTGGTCGAATGGGACTACAAATCAAATCAAGACGAAGCTCCAGAAAAACGTCTCCTTTATATGCTCTTCTATCAGATGAGTCGTATGTGTCGGGAGCGTGGTGCTGTACGACACGATGATAGACTAGACGCACTAGCCCAAGGTGTTAAATACTTCACAGATGCTATGTCTATCTCCGCTCAAGAGGTAGTTAAAGAACGTAAACGTGAAGAGTGGAACGACATGCTAGAAGCCTTTTTAACCGACCCTCAAACTGAGACAAACTACCTTGTTTTAGGTATGAGTTTAGAACAAAAAAGACAAGCTAGAGGTAATACTAAAAACGGTGTCCCCACCTGGATTTAGACCCACGTCGTCCGTATAAGGGGGAAGGGAAGGGTGGACCCAACCCCCGACGGGAGGAATTCGAGACAAGCTCTCATTCCTCCTTTTACTTACTACTGGATAGTAGACACTTTATTCTACATCCTCCATCCAAACCTTTTGAATATTAGGCACTGTATCCTACTGTATGCATAACGTAGAACACCCACCTCACTCCGTTCGCTTAGTTCATGTAACACCCGACGCTGAATCCTTAATAGCGTACATGGCTAGGGTATCTAACCCATCCAACCAAACTAACACTGAGACCTCTCCACGGCTTATTAGGTATCTAATCAAGCATAAGCATTGGTCACCATTTGAAATGGTAAATATGTGTGTAGAAATAGAAACAACTAGAAGTGTAGCAGCTCAAATCCTTAGGCATAGGTCCTTTAGCTTCCAAGAGTTCTCCCAACGGTACGCAGAGGCTTCCCAACTGGGCTCACCCGTCACTCCCGAACTTCGTTTACAAGATCCGGTTAACCGCCAAAACAGTATTGAAGTAGAAGAAGAAGATCTCTTTCTTAAAGACCGTATCAGACACTTGTATAAGCACTCTCAGGAGGTCTACAACGCCCTGTTGGAGGCAGGTGTGGCTAAAGAGTGCGCAAGGGACGTTCTACCGCTTTCAACGCCCACCAGGCTCTATATGAACGGTACTTTACGCTCTTGGTTGCACTATTGTGACCTTCGATGCGCTAATGGGACGCAAAAGGAGCATAAACAGATCGCAGATGGCGTTAAACAGTTGATTGCAACTGAGTTTCCACAGGTTTACACCGCTATGTGGGGTCCTTAAATTTTTAACAGAAATTTCTGAAGCCTTATATCACATAAGCAGCGCTGATCATTCCCCCCTAGGGGGTATCAGTACTGCTGATCGTGCCGCTCGGCTTCGCCTCGCTTCCTTCATCCCGTGTTATGCTGTATCATCCAGCGCGGCAAAGGGAGCGGAGCGCGAAGCGCGGAGCGGGGACGAACCAGTGTCAAATGCTTTGGCTTATTGCAAATGATTCGCATTAAAGCGAAGCGATCTGTGAACCGTTGAGCGCCAGTTGAACAACTCGCTCGCTACGTTCCACTTCGCAAGCTGCACACCACATGCTGACAACGGCTCGAAGCTGTGCCATACTACTAAGGTAGTTGAGACACGAGACGATGCGCAAGATCGAACGCCAGATGTGCGATGCTATTCGCGACAGCAAAGATTGGAAGAGTGGTAATACTCGTGTGACAAACTTCTACAATGACAACAACGAATTGGTTGCCACTAGTGTATTCCTTCACGACAACCTGATTGCAGAGGTTACTGACACTGACGTTACTATCTATGACGGTGGTTGGCAGAGTGTAACTACCAAGTCACGATTGAACGCCATTTGTAATGCTTTCTGTGTTGACGGTGAGGGTGTGTTTCAACACAAGTTTGAGTGGTTCATTCATAAGTTTGTGGGGCAAGCTGGTACATCTAAGGTGTACAATACTATCCCATTTGTTAGTGGTTACACCTTCGCCTAATTCACTCTAACTAACACATTCACGCTAACACTCACTCACACTCGCTCGTTTACACTCGCATGACTCCCAAGATTAAACTCAACGCTGTCACGTTTGTACTAGGCGACAAGCCCATGTCTAACCTGTTGTGGTGTGACAAACTCGGCAAGGGTAAGCGTCACAAAGTCGCTAAGATTAACGGCGTGTTGGTGGGTGAACCTGAGGTCTTCCATGAGCTGTGAAGACACATTACAGAGTGTCCACCACCCCTTGACTTTTCCCGGATTCTGTGCCATACTAAAAGCATCGAGGGAGGGAGAGCGCGGCTCTCGCCTCACAACCTCAAACCCGAGTCTAGTAAACCGCAAAGCGGAGCTGAACCACTCAACCAACTGTCCACCACCGCTTGACTTTCGCTCCATTCTCTGCCATACTACTTACATGCTCAACCGCTCCCACCTCATCTCCGCTCTCTATCACGAGTACCAGTTCCTCTGTCACGACGACTTCGATCCCGCTGTCGATCCTACTCCTGACGAGTATCTCGCACAGCTGCAGCGCATGTCTGACGACGAGCTGCGCCACGAGTCACTAACTGACAGCGACGCTGCGCTCGACGACTTCATCACCACTTGGCTGTAAGTTACACTAAGGCTAACGCTTTTCTGTAGCTCTCTTAGCTACTCATTCACCTAACACATTCACACATGTTCTTCACCATCTTCCGCCAGTCTGACGCTATCGACTCCCTGCAAGTTTCGCCTATTCTTGGCGTTGTGCTTGTTGAGTATAGCAACGGTTTGTCCTATGAGTACACTCACGTCTCCCGTCGTGCTATCCTTAACTTGATGGCTAATCCTAACATGTCTCTGGGTTTCTGGGTTAACGACAATTGCAAAGTGCACAAGCGCGTTGCCTATCAGGCTCTTTCGTACTGATAGTTACACTGAGGGATTACGATCCCTCTCTGTAGCTCTCACAAGCTACGTTCTTTACACTTAACACGAAACACAAATGTTCTTCCAAGCTGACAACCTGCAGTCCTCCGCTGTCCGTAGCCTGAAGCTCAATCCTGCTACTAACCAAGCACTGGTTGAGTATGTCACCAGCGCTAAGTCTTTCCTCTATGAGAACGTGAACGCTGAGGCAATCACTGATTACTTCTTCGGTGAGATTGAGTCTGCTGGTAAGTTTGTCAATGCATATTGCAAAGGCAATCAGTACACCGTCGTCGGCTGATAAGTCCTGACGATTATACTAAACCTCTTCGGAGGTTTTCTATAGTCCTCAGAGGCTATGTGTTCTTTACCACATTCACATGCTTTTCTACACCCACGATCTTACCGACGCTCTCAAAGAGCGCTTTGATGATCTCTCCGAAGTCAACGACGTTGCACGCTACGGTTGTAGCGGTGGTGTGTCTGGTTTCATCTACCACACAGAATGTGCGGAGTTCTTTGATCGTCACGAAGACAGTATCGAAGACGTTTGCTATGACATGCTCGGCAATGAGTGGATCATTGCGTTAGTCAAAACCTTCCCTAATGTTCAGTCCATTCTTGAACTCAAGACTGCTGCAGTTTGGTTTGTCGTTGAGGCTTACTGTCAGCAAGTTATGATGGAGATTGAGGAGGCAGTCCCCGCTTGAGTTAGTTACATTTAGCGGCTCAACATCGAGTCGCTACCTGACACAAACACATTCATAACACATTCACAAGGACGCACAACGTTAATGCTTTCACCCACCATTAGCTACGGTTTTCACCTCAAAGATGCCCACATGTTCTATTACAAGAACGATGGCACTATGAATTTCAGCAATGAAAATGAAGAACGTATTGAGATTTCAGGTATTGATGAGCAAACAATGTTTATTTGTGCTCGCAATGTTCTTTGCGCTGGTGATAACATTCTCAAAGAATTAAACGGTAAACCTTTCCAGCTTGAGGCTGCTCGTGATATGATCGAAGCACTCGAAGGTTTCATCGACGCACACAAAACCGACAAAACCAACGACTGATTACAATGCCTGAAACCAACATCATCCTCGCAGTCATTGGCTGCGTAGGACTTCTGTCCACTCTTGCTGTCTACTCACGCGCAAACAATGCTAGCCTCTCCTATGAAAAGCGACTTGTACGACAGCGAAACATTGTCGATGTGGCATCTACGGATGAGTGATTGTCTTCGTGCAATGGATGCACCTTGGCAATCAACAATCAACCGAACAAACTACGGCTACGCTACGTGGCTGCGCATCTATCTACAATATGTTGAGAAACTAAATGATTAGAACTCGTGAGTGGCTGCTACTTAATGCAGTCGAAGCTTGGCTGCATCACTACAGCAAACCACCATCAGAAACCGTCGAACAGTATAAGAAACTGCGTGACGAGTTTCATGACACATACATGGCGTCCATACAACTCAAGGACGCAGAAGACGATCCACCCAAACCACGTACAACTCGCAAGCGTACCAATGCAAACAACTCCGCCAAAACTGTATGAGGTTACACTACGTTCAGGCACTATACATTTGTTAGCGCCCGATTCTGAGTCTGCTGCTTGGCAGGCTTTAGAGTTGTCCCATGAGCGTGATGACGAACTAATCAACGTGAGGCAGGCTGATGAGTGGTAAAGCGTACTATCCTAATAACTGGGAAGCATACAAAGATGCTCCCGATGATGCTTTCATCCCGCATACATTTGAAGAGCTTATGTCTTGGAAGGTAGCAGGTTGGGAGCTTCCGTCCTCTGTGTGCTGCATTATTCGTGCAGAGAACAAAGGTAAGATCAAAGAATATGTCTATCAAAAGCAGTACGCTGCTGAGAATAAAGTCAAAAGTCTAATGGCAGAGGGTGCAGAGTTCACCGTCTGTACTGACGAAGCCATCCATTTTGTATCCCCTGATTCCACCGATGTCATTGATTACGATTGATCAGTATCACGAACTGGCTGAGGATTACCCTGAGCTAGCACAACTTATCCACATTCACGACAATTACAAGGACGCAGCGGAGGACTTTATTGAATACACAAGCGGAGATTGATGCACAAATAGCATTTGAGCGTGAAGCTATCTCTCACGGTCTACACAAGCTGCACAAAAACACCAGCGACCTTGAGAACAAGAGCTACGCATCTGCTACAATCTACGGTGTATCAGCTATTCAAACGCTGTTACCTACACTGATAACATACATAGATGAGTCCAAGGCTGCTAAGCTAACTCGTGGGCAAGGTCATCTATATGATATCATTACTAATAATCTTTCTCAACTAGAAACATTAGCATGTGCTAACATTGCACTCAAGGTAGCCTTTGATAAGATCTTTTCATATAAAGACAAGGCTAACCAAGCACAAAATGTGTGTGATGCAATTGGGCGTGCTATTGAGGACGAATGTCAACTACGTTTCTATGAGAAGACAGCTCCTGGCTTACTTAACTACCTAAAGAAAAAATACTGGCACTCATCCAGCGGTACACAACAAAGAAAGACAAATGTTCAGACTATGTGGAACCGCAAGGACCTGCCAAAGTGGAAAGCTTGGGGACGTGGTAACCGCATTAGAGTTGGAGGTTGGTTACTTGAATGCGTCGTGCAGACAAGCGGCTGGTTCGAGAGTCTCAATGTCCGCGAACGAACTAAAACTGTACAATACTTTGTACCAAGTGCCAAGTTCTTGGATATCAAGGACGCACTAATGCGTGATGCTGAGTTGTTCAGTCCTCTTGCATGGCCTATGCTTATCCCTCCTAATGACTGGAGTAATGAGAAGCAAGGCGGGTATCTTCTGAATGAGGTTATGCGTGGGCATGACATGGTTCGTAGGGGCCACGTCGGCCGTATACAGGGGGAGAAACCACTAGAGTTTTTAAATAAAATTCAGAAGGTCTCCTACTGTTTAAATCCCTTTATTGTAGAAGTAGCTGAGAAGTTAGATGAGTTGGAAAGACCAGTTGGTAAGTTCCTTCCCATTGTTCACTACGAGCTACCACCTAAACCAGTAGATATTGAGGAGAACGAAGAAGCTAGAACAGTTTATAAAAAACTTTCTACTGAACTTCGTAACAAGCAAGCTCAAGAGTTTAGGAAGTCATGTCGTACTCGCATGACTATGGAAGCAGTAAAGAGATTCAAGGATAAAGATAAGTTCTACATTCCGTGGTCGTTTGACTATCGGGGTCGTGCTTACCCTATCCCTGCGTTCCTTACTCCACAGGATACAGACTTTGGAAAAAGTTTGTTGAGGAGTTATGAACAATCTTACATGACTCCTGAGGCTGAAGACTGGTTAGCTTTTCAAGTAGCTACAACGTACGGTCTCGATAAAGCTCCTATGCAGGAGCGATTAGAGTGGGTACAAGACAACATCACATTCATCAAGCGAGTTGCTACAGATCCCATTGGTTATCTTTCTGAATGGGAGCAGGCTGATGAGCCTTGGCAGTTTCTCGCAGCTTGTGAGGAGTACTACCATTGTGTGGTCGTCTGTGACCGCAGTCACACCGGCTTGTTTGTAGCAACAGACGCCACCTGTTCAGGGTTACAAATCCTCGCAGGATTGGCACGTGATAAGTCTACTGCACAGCTTGTAAACGTTCTGCCTGGTGATAAGCCACAGGATGCATACAAGGTCGTTGCTGAACAAGCTAAGCCCTACAGTCCTAAGTCAATCCGTCCACACATGGACAGAAAGACGGTCAAAAGGGTAGTCATGACCGTGCCTTACAATGCTAAACCTTTCTCCAACCGTGGGTACATCAAGGACGCACTAAAGGAAAAAGGTATTGAGATTGACAAGGATGATCTGACTAAGACTGTTCAGGCAGTCAGAGATGCTATGGATGTCGTTGTTCCTGGTCCTATGGCTGTCATGGCTTGGATCGAAAAGGAAGTCGGCAAAGCCATTGACCGTGGAGAGACAGAACTTACGTGGACTACACCATCAGGTTTTGTCGTTACCCAACGACTGATGAAAAAGAAATTTGTCACCATCAAACTACAGCTCATGGGTCGTTGTGATCTAAAGGTTGCTGTTGGTGATGACAACAAGGTTGACAAGCAGCACCACAAGAACGCAACGGCTCCTAATCTGATTCACAGTTTAGATGCCAGTTTGCTCCACCTAGCTGCACTACGTTTCAACGCACCTATTGCTCTCATCCACGACTCTGTATTGTGTCGTGCTACAGACATGTCTACGCTCAGCACAATCGTGCGAGAGACGTACATGCACTTGTTTGCAGAGCATGACTACCTTCGAGACTTTGCGCAACAGATAGGCGCAGAGACTGAACCACCGATCATTGGCGACCTGGAACCAGAGTCAGTGATTGAATCCACTTACTTCTTTTGTTAATGACCCGCACCATCCACAAAACTGAACAGCCTGTTGTCCTTGAGGGATACCAAGCTGTACTGAAGCCGAGCAAGTTCGGCTATTCCCTGTCTGCTCTTGTCGATGCTGATCTGATTGAGAAGCTCGAAGAGGATCGCACTGAGTCCCTCAAGTGGGCAGAGACCAAACTCAAGAACCCCAAGCGTTCTACTCTCAAGCCTGAGCCTTGGGAAGAAGTGACTGAGGGTCAATACAAGATCAAGTTCTCTTGGAATGAAGAAAGCAAGCCTCCGGTTGTTGACACTGAGGGCACTCACATCACCGACGAGTCTATTCCTATGTACTCTGGTAGTCGTGTGAAGCTTGCCTTCTACCAGAAGCCCTACATCCTGCGTGATGGTGTCACCTATGGCACGTCTCTCAAGCTTGTGGGCGTGCAACTTGTGGCACTGAATAACTCTGCTGCTGTTGACACTGGTGACATGGCTGCTGAGGATGTGGCTGCACTGTTCGGCACTACTGCTGGATTCAAAGCCTCTGAACCTAACGTTACCACCACCGATTCCACCATCGACGACGACTTCTGATGATTACCTTTGATTGCGTTAAGAACGAAGAGCTTGGACTCTACGAAGGCACCCTGTGTGCCACTCTGCCTCCGATCGTTGTCACTCGCTACAAGGCGGATCGCTCGGACTTCAAGTATGAGATGCGCCGTGCTGTTTCGGAGATCGTCGAAGAGATCATCGAAAAACAACTCAACGACTTCTGATGTTTAGATCAGGCTTGGAGGGTAAGGTTGCTGACCTTCTCTCCAGCTTGAAAGTCCCTTACGAATACGAAAACACTAAACTCGCATACGTTCTCGAATGCAACTACATCCCAGACTTTCTTTTGCCGAATGGAATCTATCTCGAAGTAAAGGGAAGATTGACGAGCGAGGATCGCCGCAAGATGAAAGCCGTGAAGAAGAGCAATCCAGAGTTAGATATTCGCTTCGTCTTTCAAGCACCATTTAACAAGATCTACAAAGGATCTAAAACAACTTATGCCAAGTGGGCGGAGAAATCTGGTTTCCCTTGGTGTTCATATCAATCAATTCCTATTGACTGGCTCAAATGAGCGAGAGCGAATTTGTTAGACATGAGCCATGCTTAAGCTGTGGATCATCGGATGCTAATTCACTGTACTCTGATGG
>BCSF01000372.1_pt1 | contig 18560 bp, 34 predicted proteins | sample 1016431 | NCBI WGS metagenome assembly BCSF01 (sample SAMD00045685;SAMD00045686;SAMD00045687;SAMD00045688;SAMD00045689;SAMD00045690;SAMD00045691;SAMD00045692;SAMD00045684;SAMD00045690;SAMD00045691;SAMD00045692;SAMD00045684;SAMD00045685;SAMD00045686;SAMD00045687;SAMD00045688;SAMD00045689, study...
ACAAAACTACTACCTGCCTTTTTTGCGTTTGCTAATGCTTCATCTAATTCCCCTTTAAAAAGTGCTTTTATACCCTTACCTAAATAACCTACAGTATCTAATATTGCATTAAATCTATTAGTAATATTTTCAACTATTAAATCTTTAAAATCTAGAATAGCTTGTTTTGGGTCTTCAAATACAGATATTATACCCTCGCCTAAATCTGCTAATACGTCTAATAAGTTTCCTGTAACACTTCCAATAACACCTAGTATTTTAGCAAATTTATTTTGTCCCTCTTCGCTTCGTGTAAAGGCTTGTGTTAAAGACGTAATAGCTATTATAAGCGCACCAATTCCTGTGGCTATAATTGCACCCCTCAAAGTCTTAAAACTTGCTATAACACCACCTAAACCGCCTTTTAATGCCTTGAACTTACTAACCGCACCGCCTGTAGCTTTATCTACTGTATTACTCATTTGTTGAGTAGATGCACTAGTTTCTTTAACCTCTTTGTTTGTTTCTTTTAGGCTTTCTGTTAGTTTGTCAATACCACCTGCAGCCTTGACTGCATCAACATCTATTACTATCTTTTTTTCTATTGCCATTTTATTTCTTGTTTAAGTGCTTTGTAACCCTCTTTTAGTGTTGTAGGTAGTTTATGTTTACCTTTTGCTATACGTATATTTTCCGTTTCGCCATCTACGTATTTTAAGCTATCTATTATTAGTTTTATCATTTCTTACAATTAGTTTGTTTTTTCTGATATGCCTGTATCAAAAGAGAATACATCATTTCCATCTACATCATACTTTGCTCTTACTGTTATATTGTACCAAGTATCACTTTCTAATAAATTTACTTTAATTCCTGTAATATAGCTTGGCTCTGCACTAAATAATCCACCATTTACATAAATATTATATCCTGTAACACCACTTACTGCGTCCCACGATATAGTAATACTAGAAGTGTCTTTTGTAGTGCTTTGTAAATTAGCAACCCTACCTAACCACGCCACTTGGTCGTTTAATATTTGACTGTTATACTCTTCTTTATTAAATAGTTCTAAGTCTGTTTTATTAGTTAGTAGATTTGTTTTTATACTATTAATTCTATATCTCTTATTAGCTATTATAAATTGGTCGTTTAGTCTATATCTAGTTATTATACTTAAAGGCAAATAAGCACTAACTTTTAGCATTCGTGCCTGTCTATCAAAAACAGTTTCTACATAATCAAAGTAATTAGCACTAAATAAATTATCATATCCATCAGGTACTTCTAGTAAATACTCGTCCATTTCTAAACCGAAGTTTAAAGCTAAACCATTACCACTGCCACCCCATAAACTTGAAGTTAATTGTGTAGGTCGCCAATAAGTTTCTCTAGTACTTCCATCTATTGCCCAATCCCCATTACCATCTGTATAGTCCATACAAAATAGTAAAGGCTCTCCAATAGTAGCATCAAATTTTTTATCTAGCATTGCACCCTGTCCTATATCAGACAAAGCACCTGTATCCTCGTTGCTTAATCGTTCGTACATCATTTTTTCAAAAGGTACTTCTAACTTATATACACCACCGTCCCACTCATCACTTCCGTAATCTTCCTCTGCAAAAGGCACTCCGTTTATCTCATCAGCAAACTGTACTAAAAATGATTTTTTACTTTTAAATTTAAAGTCCATTTCTTTATACTGAAACAACCTCTCTAGTGTAGAAGTTTCCATATCTACATACTTAGTAATATCATAAGCATTGCCGATATTCATATACCAACTAGCTAAAGCAGTGTATATATCATTATCTTGTTTAAATACTACCAAATTAAACATCTTAAACAACCCACTTAAAAAGTCTATTACTTTCATTTCAGGCATTTGTTTAGCGGTGTAAAAAGTGTTTTGTGTATCGGCATTTACTGCTGTATAGTTTGCAGTCCATTGAGTAGTACCTGCTGCCCAACTTAAAGGTTGAAATATTTTCTGTACTGATACATTTTGCGTCATTGAAATAGTATTTTCTGACTGCACCTCAACAATTATATCTATTTCGCCATAACCATAAGCACCAACACCAAAACGTTTTAACTCTGTTAATAGATTAACTTGGTTACCTGTTAAACCTGAAAATTCCTGTAATACTGTTTCATTAGATGCTTTTAATACTCTTACTGTGTAGCTTTCTGTTGGGTCTGTTGGGTATATACTTACCAAAAATTTATAATAATAAAAAGTACTATCTAAAACAACACCTCTTACATCGCCAACGCCTGCTGGTGTAGAAGAATTAAAAGTATAGTCATCAATTCCTGCTTTCCATCTATTGCGTACTATTTGAGTACCCCCACCCTCGACTGCGTTTGTTATATAACCCTCGTTTCTATGTAACCATAGATAAACATCATAAATCTGATAACTAGCTAAAAACCCTGTTATGTTAATTTGTGGAAACGTTCTATTTATAGCCTCTATTATTGCTTTTACTCGTATTGCAGGCTTAACATCAGTCCATTCTAAACTAGTTCCTGTTGCATTATCTAAATACCCACTATTACTAAAACGCATATTTTTGCTATGGTGGATATTAGGCACTTTAATATCTGAACTATTTAAAACCCCACTAGCTTCTAAATATGTATCATCTCTAGTAATCATATCTAGTATATTAGCTTGGCTGTATTCAAACTCTGACAAATCGCCATAATTTAAACTAGATAATTTACTATCGCCTAGTATTTCTTTTAAGTCTACTGTATCACTAAAAAATGTTACTTTATATGAATAGGCTTTATTGTTTTTAAGTTGTACGCTATTGAATTGTATCTTACCTTTTTTGTAGTCTATTCCGTTTAGCTTTATTATAGCATCGTGTCTGTATCTTGCATCAAAACTATCTAAAATATCTGTATTCTCATAGTGTCTAAATAGCTTGTTATTTAGCTTAGATGCAGGTAGGTTAAATTGCTTAGAAAATGGTGTAAATACTTTTGCTACATCTCTTACATTTAATAAACTATCAGTAATTACAACGCTTTCATCTTTGAACATATCTGCTCTAAAATAATCACTTGTAATTCTATATTGCACTAGTGAAGTTGTAAATATATCATCTGATAATGTTAATTGTGTATCGCTATCAATAGCGGTTATTCGTGCAGTTTCATTTGTTTCTTGGTTTGTTGCATAATCCCCTACTTCTACATATTCTGTAAATTCAGCAGTACCATCTATAAGTTTATTAGTAGTAATTGAATTAACTGCACCATTTAAACGCTTGTACCCTTTTATGTAAAGTTCTATTATCTGCATTAACGTATATTATTTATCGTGTCAAAAGCAAAGTTTACCTCTATTGTGTAGTTTATTAGTTTGTCGTTTAAATGTGTTTTATAATTTAAACTAGAACTAGATACACTAATTGGAAGCGTTTTGTTTTCTATCTCTATCCAACAATCTTCGCTTAATTGCATCTGTTTAAATACCTTATTATATTCTTCAGGATAAAAGCCTGTATTTAGTGTTAGTTTTTCAGTTCCGTTTTTAGTTAATATTTTCTGTTGGTGTCTACTTCTATCATAAGCACCATTAACAATTATATTACGCTTAAATTCTTCTTTTTTAGTTGTTAGTGTTTCATTACTACGCTTAAAAAACCATAAATCTTGTAATGCACCGAACTTATTTACAAACGTTACTTTATAAGGTTGGTATTTACATTCTTCTATGTTATCTACTGTTAGCTTTATTACTCCATCAGTTGTATCTATATAAATAGTATCAAAGTCAAATAAAGTAAAGTCATCTACAAACTCCTGTAAACAAGCACTATTTTCAAAAGTGCCACCATCTTGTATTACTCTATTCTCGTATTCATCAGCACCATTAACACCATTTGTAACATACTTAATTTGTCTATCACTATAAACGCTACTTGAAACTGCAAAGGTGTATACTAACTCTCCATTTTTTTCGTACGTTACTTGTGTTGCTTTTGAAGTATCTACAGGTATAGTTGCAGGTGCATCATCTAACTTTAATATCTTAGTGTTTGTTTGCAATAGTCCACTATCATTCTGTGGGTTTGCTTCATCTTCATAGTATCCGTATCCATCAAAACCTACTAATTGAGTATAAGAAGTAAACCCTTGAGCAACGCCCTGTATATAGCTATTTGTTCTGTAGTCCACCCAAACGTTTGCACTTGAATAATCGCCATCAAAAGTTTGTACGATATAATCTCTTACTATTTCGCCTATCTCAAAAGTAACATTTTCATTTACTGCAAAAGACTGTAAGTTAAATATATTATCTCTATCTGTTGTTTGCGTTCCTGTATATACATATAATTGCATATCTACCTGCGTTAAGTTAGTTGCAGATATGTTTATATAGTATGGACTTCTTGAATTTATTTTCATTTTTCTTTAATATTCAGTTGTATTTGTTTTTCTAGACCTATTGAATACGCTTGTACTAAATCATCAGGCAAACGCTTAAAAGCAGCTTCAAATGGTTTTGTAAAAAATAGACTTGGTTTAATTCCTTTTTTATACACCGCTCTAGCTATTAAGTATTGTAAACTTTGTCTACTTAAAAACTTACCCCCTTTACCTCTAGGCGCAATTCCCTTTCTTACTATCCATTTATCAAAAGCCTTTCTAGGTGGCATTTTAGTTGTATAAGAATATGGTGTATTGTATTTTTTTTCTGTACCACTAACCCCTCTATCTTGAAACGTACCATAATCAGCCATATTAAACGCTAAGGACGTACTTTTAGCACTCTTTGATACTTCGTACCCTAAACTATTATAAAGTTCCTTAGAAGCGTTCTTTTTGCCCTTAGTTAAGTTGCTACGGCTTTGTTGTATAACATACTTAGCAAACTTATTTAGTTCATCTCTTAAATACTTATCAGCTAGCATATTGAAATATTGTTTTTAACAAACACATCAAACGTTGCACTCCACCCTGCTAAACGATTATCAAACCTTTCATAAAAAGGCTCTAGTGTAGCATCGCCATCTAATTGGTATTGGTCGCTATATAGCGTACCCTTTCTAAGCACCATAACAAGTTTATTAAGTACTGCTAGTTGAGTATTTAATATATCCTGTTCATTGTTATTACCTCTAAATATATCGGTTGTAGCTTCTTTGCTTTCATCTACTATATCCATTGCTAGTACACTAATATTAAACGTTAGCGTTTGTTCTTGTGTACTCACACTATTAATTATAATATGACTTAAAGGGAATATACTTTGCTTTGCTAGGTCTATATCGTATATATCGCCTGTAGTAACTGTATTAACATTTACATCAGCTAGTAGTTGGTCTTTTATAGTTTCTGTTAGTAGGTAAAATCCCCTTATTCCTGTTTGGCTCATTTGTTAAATTTGCTTTTTATTTGTCTTGCCTCTAGTTCGTTTTTTTCTTTTGTATACGTTAAGTATGTTAAGCATTCGTGTACACCTAGTTTAGTGATATGTTCAAATTTTGTAATATCTCCGTTAGATAGTCCATAGATTGAATTGTACCACCCCCATTTGGTTGTGAAGTTAGATACTCCGCTAAGGTCTGCTCGTTCTTCTTGTCCAAAGAGTTCAGCATAACTAGTGATAAGTCCTTGCCTAAATTGTAAAAAAAAACAACCGCACCTAAGACTGCATCTAAAGGCATATCCTTTGCTATTTCGCTATTGTTAGGCTCATACTCCTTTATAGTGTATCTATTGCCTTTGCGGTGTTCTATAGGTCTGTATAGTACGTTTACTGCTCTATGTAAATTATCATTATCCCCAATGAAAGTATCTAAGTCTACATATTCGCCAAAACTCATATCTTCAAGACTTGGTATAAACCCATACTCTACACCATTCATTTTAAACATAGATATAAGTTGGTGCTTAGTATCAAACATATTATTTATGATACCGCATATTTCTACTATATCTGTAGCTTTCATATTCCTTACTACTACTTCAGGAACGTTACAAAATATCTCAATAGTCTTTAGTTGTAGGTCTGTTTCTGTTAAGTCCTGCAACTTTGCGTATTCCTGATACTGTCCTAAGGTTATCTCGTTTAGGGTTGTGGGTATTCTTATATTTACATTCATATACTTGTACTTATTAATATATAAACGTTTTTAAATATTTTTAGGCATAAAAAAACCCCTGCGTTTTGCAAGGGTGTTATAATTGTTTTGTGTTTTTATTATTTGTTTAATTTAGCTATGTAGTTGTTTATAAATTCTTTTCCTGCTTCATCTACATTGTAAACTGTTATATCTGTATCACCTAAAGTATGACCGCCTGAAGTAGCTCTTGACCAAGCCATTGCAAATTCTGTTGCTTGTTTGTTGTTTTGAAATTTTAATGTTGCTTTCATAATTGTTATTGTTTTTGTTCTCTACAAATATACAACATTATTTTAATTATAAACAAATTTTAAACAAAAAACTTACGAAAATTTTACGAAAATTTTTTCCAACAGGTTAGTGAACTATATATTTTCCTCTATTTGGGTTTTGTAATTGATAACCTACTGCGTACCTGACCGCATCTATTAGATGGTTGTATTTGTCTATTGGTGTATTGCTTTTGCGTTCTAACCAACGATAGTTATTAAGTTCTTTAATTAAATTAGTACTATCAGGACTTACTACTAAATCATAATCTTGAAGTAAACTAATTCCGTATGTAACACTACCTTGACCTTTAATTGATGGTAGTACATTGCACCCCTTTGCTTTTATTTCTGTTATTAGTCTAGGCTCTGCACTATCCCCTATTATTAAACCATCTCTAGCGTGTTTTAAATTCAGTTCAGCTATTTGTGAAGTTGTTAATCTTGGTAGGTATACACATTCTCTTAGATATATTGTTTTAGTGCTTGTATCTATGTTTGTTTCTATTAGTGTTGTTGGGTCTGCTGCAAATCCGTAATCCTGTCCCCATACGGATACACCTTTACGTTTAAACTCGCCAATAGTCCAATTATCAAATATAACACCCTCTGCTTTGTTTAACCACGCACCTAACATTTGTTGTTTATATTTTTCAGGTCTACGTTCACGCATTTGTGCTATTTGTTCTATGTAGCTTTTAGATAGGTTGTCTATGTTGTCTAGGTATGTAGTGTGTATATAGGTTGTATTACCTTTAGTTATATTGCTACCCTCTTGTACACCCCTATCTTCAAAAAAACGTCTATATATAAAATGTTCTTTTGTAGTTGGGTTTAGTATTAGTATAACTCTATTTGGTTTGCCTTGTTGTCTAACTGATAAATCAATAGTATCGAACTTCTGTTCGTCTGTTAGTTCTTCAGCTTCATCAACTACCCACGTTGTAATTCCTTGTAAAGATTTTAGGTTTGCGGTTTGGTCGCCACTTGACGTTTTAATACCTCTGAATATTATTTTACTTCCTGTCTGTTTGTTTATTATTTCGTCTTTAGTTATATGAAAGTGTTGTATAACATCTAACAACTCTAGTTTTTCTATAAATTCAGGTATAATAGAAATATATGCAGAGGTTAATGTATAGCGTGTGAATAGTATAGTATGTCCTGCTTCAAAAGTGAGCATAACCAATAGTGTATTAACCCCAAAGGACTTACCACTACCACGCCCACCACTAACTATATAATACCTACTATCTTCACTAACAATAGTCTTGTATTTGTTATGTACGTTAATCAATCGTTAGTCTACGAATTTAATTAAATCTCTAAAATTGATATTTAAACCCTCTGAACTATTTATATCTACGCTTTCCTTTGGTTTGCCATAACGATAGCTTAAATACAGTTGTACTGCTCGCATATCGCCCTTTGCTACTAATTCTCCTAACTTTGCTAGTGCTTCGTCTTTGTCTATTATAGCATCTAAGCGTTCTATTAGTTTTTGTTCCTGTGCTTTTGGTTTTCTTCCTGCGCCCTCTCTTGCGCCACCATTATTTTTTCTTTTATCCATAATTGAAAAAGATTGTTTAATCAATCTACTAATATATAAACAGAATTATATTTTTTTAGAATAACTTGTATTCAGCTTCCTTTATTCTTTGCTTTGCTATACTGAAATAGTTATCGTCTAATTCAATACCTATAAATTTTCTTTTAGTGTTTACACAAGCTACTCCTGTACTTCCTGACCCCATTGTAAAATCTAAAACAGTTTCGTTTTCGTTGGTGTAGGTTTTTATAAGGTACTCCATAAGTGAAATAGGTTTTTGCGTTGGGTGTACATTTCCATTATTACCATTAGAAAACTTAATAACAGAAGTTGGATATCTCTTGCCTTTATTGTTAATAGGTAGTTTCATACATCCTTTCTGACCTTGTATTTGTAGACCTCCTGCCCTTGCCTTGTCTTTGTATGGTTTGCCCTCCTTAAATTGTGGGTTATACAAACATTGCTTTTTGTAGAAAATAGATATATTTTCGTGTATTTTCAATATTCGTTTATTAGCCATAAAAGGATTACTAAATAATGTTTTTTCCCAAATAATATCATATTTATAGTTTTTAATATTACTCATTCTTAAAGCACTACTAAACGGCTCACTTCCAAACAATACTATTGCTCCATTAGGTTTTATAATTCTATTTAATTGTTCCCACATTAAGTCAAAATCTATTACACTATCCCATTTACAAGCCGTTGTGCCGTATGGGGGGTCTGTTATAATAGCATCAATACTTTTATCTTGTATTGTTTTCATTATCTCTAAACAGTTTCCTTTATATAGTTTCATATTAAAATAACCTTTGTTGTGCTTTATGTTGCTCTATTCTTTTTATAGCTGCCTCGTAATACTCTTTGTCTAATTCACACGCGGTCAAATCATAACCTAAATTATGACAAGCTATTGCTATACTCCCACTACCTAAATGAGTATCTAATATTTTATCTCCCTCTTTTGCATAATTCATTAGTAACCATTCGTAAAGTTTTACAGGTTTTTGTGTTGGGTGTATGCGTATCTCTTTGTTTTTCATATCTTCTTGAAGTAATCCCCACCATCTAAATTTATATTTTCTAACTGCAGTATTAAAGTTAGTGTATGCTAATTCGCAATCTGCTTGATAGCTTGTACCATTATCTTTATCCCAAACAATCCAACAAGAAGAACTTGGTAATAAATCTGAAAAATAATTACCACCCCATATAATAACATTTTTACTCACTCTTAATAATTCAAAAAAATACTCTTTATTTGGTCTTTCATTATCCCATTCCCCACCCACATATTGAGTGGCTTTGACGTTAAAATTACCACCTTTAAAGTTTCCATTCCCTGCAAGAGTATGTCCGCCTTTATTTACTCCAATCCCATAAGGAGGGTCTACAATAGCAAGGTCAAAGTAGTTATCCTCATACCTTGCCATTAGTTCCATATTGTCTTCGTTTGTTATTAACATAGTACAGGGTTTTTAACAGGTCTGTTTAATGTAGCACCTTTTACTTCTTCTACTTTCTTTTGTGGTTTAGTTGTTTCTATTAGTTTGTTGTATACCTTTAGTCTTGTGTTTATAAAGTTTTCTAATGTGTTATCCTCCCACTTGCTTACTATGTCTATTAGTTCGTTTATTAGTGCCTCTTTATATGTCTTAGGGTTTTGGTTTTTAAGCGTGTCTGCTATTGGCTTTATTTTCTTTTTAATTGCGCATTGCTCAATAGGTAACCCTAATCTTCTTATTGTCTTATTGAATATTTTTTTATCCATATCACTAACTACATTAAAATCTCTATAATGATATAACGCTGCATCGTGTTTTAGTCCTATCTCTTGCCCTAATGACTGAAACGTATATCCTAACTCTCTTGCTAATCTACAATACACTTTTCTAGCGTATGAGTATTCACGTTGTCTATTGCGTTCTGATATATCAAATTTGTAGTATTTGTTTAGTTCTTCTTTAAGTTGTTGTAGTGTCATTATTCTATTTTTGTAAATTCTGCGGTTTGTGTTTCGTTTATTTCTTCTTTGTTCTTAAAATATTGGTCTACTAGTGCATCTATTATTACTAGTTCATCAATAGAAGCTATTTTTATTTTGTGTATTAAGTTGTCTATTTTGTTTAGTACGTTTGTACACATTTCAGGGTTATTATAGTATATAGTGTTAAACCCCTGTTGGTACACTTGTTCTAGTAGTTTGTTTGTTTTGCCTACTTGGTATTTTATGTTTTGTCTAAACGCTTCGCTTCCTTTTAGTTCATCATTTGCCTCTAGTAGAAGTTGAGCCATTAGTACACTCTTTAGATAGTTTAAATATCTAGGGTTTAGCGTTTCTTCTATTTGTTCTTCTCTATCCATTTTTCTTGCTCGTTTCTTATGTATTCTATTTCACGTCTTAAATAATCAGCAGCTTTTTCTAAGTCCTTTAATTCACTTTCTTTTTTACCTGCTCTACAAACGTATTTAATAATATTACCTCTATTGAAGTTTAGGTTGTAGTCTTTTATAAAGTCTATCACATCATAGCCTTTGCCATTCTCGTAATGTAAATAAGTTGCTCTCATACTATTGCATTATCTAGTTTTTCTATTAAGTGTCGTATCTCGCTACGTTCAAATTTTCCTGTAACTTGTGCGTTATAAGTCTTAAACGTCAAATGATACATATCTTTTTCAGCTTCGTGTTTGTTTTCTTTTTTTCCTAAGTACTCTATTTTTAAATCAAATTTCATTTTTATTTATTTTAGTTAATTCATTTTGGTATGCTTGTGCAGCTTCTTTTTCTGCTTTAAAATATCCTAAATGTTTTTGCTTGTTGTTTATTTTAATATAAGCCATATATTTACCTTTATGATAAGTAACACCTGTATAATTTGAATAACCTTTTTTGTCTTTAGAACAGTTTTTTCTTTGTGTTATTAATTGTAAATTATAAAGTTTATTGTTTAATGAGTTATTATCTATGTGGTCTACTACTATTTCCATACCACAAGGTGTATGCTTTAGAAATGCTATAGCAACTAAAACGTGAACGTCTTTTACTCGCGCCTTACCTTTTAAACTCAAGCCTACACGAAAGCGTTTATTATTATTTAAAGTTTTTTTTAATAATTTAATTTTATTATTCTTTAAACTTCTAACATTACCTAAATTACTAACTTGATAATTATCTTCATAATTTGGTATATCACGCCAAACCTCAATACCTATTTTGCTTAATAGACTTGCTATCATAACTCCCCTGTTAAACAATAGTTATCTAAATCTGCACCCTCTATAAAGAACTTGTTATATAAGTCTAGTGCTTTTTCTACTTTTTCTTCCCCTCTGAAATAAAATTCTTCAGAACAGTTAAATATACCAATATCTAAACTACCTTTATCCAATACTAAGAAATGAAAGTCTTTGTAGTCTTTTTTAAATAAGTTGCAGTACAGGTAGCATTGTACATCATATCCGTACTTATTAGCAGAATAACTAAACCCTTTTATATCTGTTGTGGTTTTTAGGTCTACTATTCTATTTGCACCTAGCACATCAGCTTTACCCCTAAAGGGCATACCTAGTACATTGTCTATTGCAGGTATTTCAAAGTCTGCCTTAGTAATTAGTTCCTTTGCGTGTTCGTTCCTGTAGAACGCATCTACTAGCCTTTCAGCTTCGCCACGTTCCTTTGCAGTAAACACTTTGCCAAACTCTTCTTTAGCCTCTCTAAACTTCTTTGTGTTTCTACTTTGAACCTCAACAAACTTTTGTGCTGCAAATTTTTCAGGCTCTAGTATTGCCCAATGAAACAACGCACCTGCTCTAAGTGCTGCGCTTTCTTCACTCCCATACTTCAAGCTAAAGTTATACGTCTTAGGACTTGATAGGAGTTGTTTTAAGCTACTACTACTTAAAGCTAAGGTGTTTAGTTCTCCATAGTAAAAAGTGTCATCTAACATACGTTTAAGCAGTTCTGCTCTATTGTAGTATTTATTGTCTAGTAATTTTATTTTATTTTCCATTATTCTAAATCATAGTTTTTACAGTTATCTGAACAGTATGTATCGCCATCTGTTTCTTTGTCGCACATTCTACAAGTGCTTATTTCTTCGTGTTCGTCTATATAGTGCATTTCGTATTTACTTAAATCGTCTTTTAATTGTGTTATTTCGTCTTGAAGTGTTTTTATTAAATCGTTCTTTTGTTCTCTAACTAGTGTTATTCTTTTGCGTAATACTTCAACCTCTGTACGCATTCCGTTTACAAACATTCCTATTTCATTCATTGCCTTTACGCAATTTCTAAGGTCTTTGTTTAATGGTTTAGCATCTTTCCACTCCATTATCTTATCAGCTAACCAATTAAACCACAAATGATATGCTTGTTTTTGTAATAAGTCCATTATGAAGCTGCGCCTAAAATAAACCCTAGAACAAACCACAATCCTATTAGTAATACAATAGCGGTGCGTATTATAAAAGCTCTAGCTTCTTTGCGTTGTTGTTCTTGTTGTTCTAATTCTTTTTGAGTGTAAACCTCAATCCTGTTTTTTCGTGTTTGGATATGTAACCCTGTTTTAGTTTTCTTCATTTTATCTAATGTTAAATATTATACTTTTTATATATAGTTCTCTATTCTCTAAACGTTTCTTAATACGTTCTGTTAAACTACCTTTTGTTTTTAGTTGTATAATTGTAGTTTGTATCTGCGCTAATTCTTTTTTTAAGTCTGTTAATTGTGTTCTCATAATATAAGGGGGTTTTTACACCCCCATTTGTTTTATAGATTGTCTAATTGTAAAACACTTTTTGCTGCTTGTATTGGTGTTTCATTAAATGTTTTGTAAAACATTAAATAAGCAAACTGCATCTGTTCTTTTGTTAATTTAATTTCTGCTTTTACGATTGTCACTACAAAGTCTAAATAATTCATAATAATTGTTTTTTGTTATTGTTTACACAAATATAGAAATTATAAACGAATTATAAACAAACTTTTTACGAAAATTTACGAAAATTTTTATTTTACTTCGTAAACTCTCTTAAATTAATTATTGATGCTAGGCTTTCGTCTAGCAAATAACAGGGTTTAAATAGTTTCTTTTTAGTCCATAATGTAGTATCAGGGCAATACATATCTTTACTCTTTAGGTCTTTTAATTCGTTTAACCAATACATATAATTACCTTTAGGGTCATTAACAAAGTATAATGCAATCTTACCTGTTTCTATTAGCTTATCGTACTTATAGACTTCTAATAGTTTTTCTTTGTAGTATTTGTTTCTAAACTTCATTTCAATTACTACTTCAGTACCTTTTGGACTTGTACCTATTGCATCGTAATGCTCAAAACCTTCGCCTGTGTGTTTTAAGTTCCACCCATCTAAATTCAATACTGTTATTACTGCTTGTTCCCATTTGTGTACGTCTTTTATCATTTAGTGTATAGTCTATCAATATCAGCTATCCATCGTTTTAATTCTTTTGGTCGACAACTACACGGCTCGTGATATTTATGATTAAAATACTTAGCGTGAAGCGTACATAATAGCTTGTATTGTGGTTGTGTTAGTTTTGTTGTAACCTCTGCTTTAAATTGTTTCCATTGTTCTTTGTGTTCTAATTCCATAAATCTAAATCTATATCGTTCCACTCATCACGTCGTTTATCGCAACCGCAATCTTTATTAAGTGCTTTGCTTATCTTTTTTACAAGCCAATGAATACCTGTATAATAAGTAATGTAATATACTAAATCTCCTAGTTTCATAATAATTCATTTATTGGTAATATAATTCCTTTACTAGCCATATTATCGCCACCTTTTTTATCACGATTTGTATTTATGTATTTTCTACATTTATCTTTTAAATCCTTTGTTTTGATAATATATAATTTATCTAAATATACATAATATATATCAGCTTTAGTAGCTGCTATTCCACTAGGTTTACCATAACAAGAATACTCTACATAAAAATTACCTGTTACTTTATATTGAGCATCACTCTTAACCTCAACACCTATTTCTAGTTCAGGTATATATATATCATAATCTAAAAAATAACCATCTATTATATATGCTTTAGGATACTTTTGTTGAATATGTTTTAATGCTTTTTGTTCATATTCTTTGCCATTTTTTAAGTCCTGCTCAAATTTACTCATAACTGCTCTTTTATATGTTTCTTTGCATTTACATAAGTATTGTATAGTGAATAGTAGCTTATGCCTGTTTCCCTGCTCAATCCTGCAACGCTTTTACCACTTGCACAAATCTCAAACACCTTTCTATCGTACCAATACATATCGTTCATTATATCGTCTATTTGGTTTTTACGTTTAGCGTATTCTATTTCATCTATACCTAGTTCTTCAGCTTGTTGAAGTTCGTTTATTTCTTCTATATATTGTTTTATTTGCCTAGCTTCTTTTTTATATATATTTAAATAAATACCTCTTAATACTTTATAGCAGTAATAAATATTTACATCTTCATTGTGCCAAAGGTCTAAACCCTTATCCACGTCTTGAATTAATTGTATATACATTTCCTGTACAATATCTTCTGCGGTGCTTTTATTACACCCAAAAGAGTAAACAACTCGTATCCAATCTTTGTGGCGTTGATAGGCTACTTCTACTAGGCTTTTTTTCATTCTAATAATTTCTTTTTAGGTACTACAAAATATTCTAGAGGGTCGTATATCTCGCCAACTACAAAAGGTAGTCCAAACTCATTAATACTAAAGCTAAACGTTTCAAAAGGAAAACCCCTAGAACGTCTACAAATTACTGTAACCCACTCTTTGTTTGTTGTGTTTAATTCTAATTCTATTACTGTTTCAGCTTTTTTTTCTAAAAAACTTCCTAAGTGTCCTGTACCTAATTTACTACTACCAAAGTTTTGGTGCATAACAACCATTATATGCGTATTGTAGCGTGTTGATAGTTGCATAAGTTTTGCTACCATTTCGTTGCAACTTTTTAAGTCGTTCACATCAGCTACTAAATCTGCTGCACCATCAATAAATACTATTCCTGTTTCTTTTTCGTTTTCTTTGTTTTGTTCTAAACACCATTCTATAAACTCTAGTCTTTGTGTATAGCTTAATGTCCTTAATGCGTATGTTTGGTAACACCCTACATCTTTTATATTAGCCATTTGCTCTGCTCTTTTAAAACATCTAGCTGCGTGAAAATGTCCCTGCTCTGTATCAAAGTGCATTATACATTTGCCCTCTCGGTGTCCTTTTAATTTGCCACCAAAATTATTACCACCACTTAAATATACTGATGCTAGTAGTGATACAAAAAAACTTTTTTTGCTTTTAGGTGGTGCAGTAATATAACTTAAATTACCACTTGTTGCTATTGATATTGGGTATGTTATTTCGCCACCTTTTGTTTGTAGTGTCTTTTGCCCTAAACTTAATACACTAGGTGGGTACTCTATATCCAAAGAAGTATCTATTGTACATTCTTCTTTTATAAGTTCCATTAGCATATTTTGTGTAGTTTGTTCCTCTGTCATTTCTTATTGTTGTATTGTTTTCTATAAAGGTATAAAAAAAGGGGTTAAAAAACCCCCTCTTTTAAAAAAAAATTAAAATGGTAGGTCTGCAGCTTCTTCTTTTGGGTGTTCTTGTACAACTTCTTGTACTTCTTTTTCAGCGTTTACAATAGTTCCGTTGTTCCAAACAACCTTACCATTACCTAAATAGGTCTTTTGTTTTTTCGCTTCACGTTCTTCTTGTGTTTGACTAACATAGATACCTGTATTATTTCCGTATCTAGTTTCATCATTTACACTCATTGTTAGGTTTACATAAACCGCACCATCTTTACCTGCGATAAACTTTTCTTTTGGTAGCTTTGCTACATTTAAACTAAAATTAATTAATGCACTCATATTTATTTATTTAAGGGTTTTATATTCTACTTTGTTTTCTGTTTTTTGTTTTTTAAAACTTTCGCTTTCATCTTCTCCGAATACACCTAATTCATAGAAGCCTGTTAGCTTTAAGACTGCTCTACTCATTGCACGTTTTTCTGCCATTTCAGCAACGTACCAACTATTAGTATTGCCATCTTTGTAGTTTTCGCCTTTTAGCGCACTTCCAAAGGTTTCTATGCTTTTACCATCTTTTTGTGCTAGTGCTTTAAATACTGCAAAATTAGGCTCACATTTTATTACTTCATAATTAACACTCATTTGCTCTAGTGCTTGTATCTTATCAATACCTTGTCTAGTAATGATAGTGTAGTGTTGATGCTTAAAAAAGTCATCTTTTGTTAGGTTATACTTTTTGTATAACTCTGTTAGTTTTTCTTTGTTCATTGTTCTTTATTTAAATATTCTACTTCTAGTATTGCTTCTAAGTATTCTACTCTACTTTCTAATGCTTTTATTCTAGCATTTAAAAAGTCTACTGTCGTTGGGGTTGCTGCTCGTTTAACATCTTCGTAATGTGTCATAGCTATTCAGTAAAGTAATCAAAAGGACTAGATAATCTACCACAAAAAGTATTTAAATCTAATATACTTCCGTATTTTAGTTCAGTAACAAATTGTGTTTCTTCTAGTTCATCAGTTAGTTTTGCTATTAAGTTAGGGTACTCTAAATTCGCCTTACTTAATTTGTCTTGATACACAGGGTGTAATCGTTCTAATAAATTCATTTGTTATATGTTTTAATTAATAATAACACAAATTTAACGAAAAATAATTTATATAAACAAATTTTAAACAAACTTTTTTTTATAAACACAAAAAAACCACCTTTTTATAGGTGGCTTAATCGTCTGTTAAAAACAGCATTAAAGAAAACAATAACAAAAAATCAGTTGGTTAATCAAATATAGTATTTATTAGTATGTTAAGTATGTAAAGTTTTTAGGACTTATTAACTAAAAGTTTTGTTTGTCTTTTAGTTCCTGTAGTTTAGTCTTATAAGTTTCAAATATTTCTAGCCATTCGGGGTCTGTTAGTTTTAATACACCTCTAGATTTTTGTAATAGTTCCTCTGCTAGTTCTAAACCAATATTTAAAGAATATTCTAGTTGTCTACCATATTCAAATCTATTGCATTTTCTACATTGGGCGTGTACGTTCCTTTCATCGTACCTAGTTATTAAGTGTTGTCTACCTATTAAGTGTCCTGCATCACTTTCTGTAAAATGTATAGACTTACCACACGAAATACAATTACAATATCCTGTATTGTTGTCTGCATCTCTACGCCTTATGTATTCGTGAAATGGTTTATCTATTTTATTCTTCCAATATTTTAAAGTTTTCTTTTTTGGCATTATGTTGTATGTTGTATTTAGGACTAAATAATTTTATGTAGTATTTTTCGTAGTCTAATAATTCATCAGCAGTAGCACCATAAGGCACTTTTTTTACAACATTCCAACTATCAAACTCTTTTTGGTTTTCTTTTATATGTTGTTTAATTCTACCAACTACATTTGTAGTTTGTCCTATATATACTATTTTGTTTTTATGTATAAGACAATAGACGTAATAATTAAATTTTAATTGGTATTTATTAGAAACAAGTTTATAATGTAGGTTGTCTTTTACTGTTTTCTTTTTGGGTATAAGTACCTTTTCATCTAAATTACCTCTATTTATATATAGTATTACATTAGAAAACCCTTTTTGGTTTTTAATCCATTTTTTATATCTATCTCTTTCTAATTCATTAGAAAAATTTTTATATAAATGTTTTTCTTTACCGTAAAATTTATATTTAACTAAATACCTCATATATGTTTTGCTTTTAAGATTGTCCAAATCTCCCAAAACCAAACCACAAAAACAAATTTAATTAAATAAAGTTTTTAACAAGTTTTACTTTTTCCAATGTTTAGTAATCTTTTCAGCACTTCTCATACCAAAATAACCACCATAAACTAATAATAATAGTGAAGATAAAAGGTCTATCCAATTAGGGTCTATTTTAAACCCCTCTAATGAACTATCTAATATAATATATATAAAGAGTGTAGCGGTTAAAAAAGCAAGCGTTAAAGGTCTTATATTGCGTGTTAAATAGCTATCTGTTTGGTTGTCGCTTACCCAACGTTTTGTAGTTTCTTGCATTTCTAACATATCGTACCTAAGTTCTTCTAGTAGAAGTTCCTTATCTGCTTCTGTTAATTGAGTACTACCCTCTATTTGTTTGCTTAATTCCTTTAGGCTTTCAATACCTGTTATGCTACCTGCAGCATCTAAAATACTAGGTGCTATGTTTTTACCTTGTTTTACAAGCCATCTAAGGGCATCGCCTACTCTAGTTGTTCCGTTTCGTTCTTTGTAGCTTTTTTTTGGCATAATTTATTTATTTGAATAGTCCCACCTTGCACGAGTTTTGCGTATGTCGTAATGTACAAACGTATCATAAAGACCTAAACCACCTTGAAGCATTACACCAAAATCTATTAAATCTTCTATAATAGCAAACACTTCAATAGGTTTTAAACTCTGTATAGTTATATCTGCAGCTTTGCCTAATAAGTGTTGTGAAGTTTTTGAGCCACCTACCTTTTCATTGTGTTTAGGGCATCTATAGGCACTATTTATTTTTATAGGTCTACCTACATAATCTCTAAGTG
>BCSF01000373.1_pt1 | contig 18541 bp, 11 predicted proteins | sample 1016431 | NCBI WGS metagenome assembly BCSF01 (sample SAMD00045685;SAMD00045686;SAMD00045687;SAMD00045688;SAMD00045689;SAMD00045690;SAMD00045691;SAMD00045692;SAMD00045684;SAMD00045690;SAMD00045691;SAMD00045692;SAMD00045684;SAMD00045685;SAMD00045686;SAMD00045687;SAMD00045688;SAMD00045689, study...
CCTTGAACACCTTGGTTACCTTGAAGACCTGTAGCACCTTGGTTACCCGTAGCACCTTGGTTACCAGTAGCACCTTGTCCACCTTGAACACCTTGAAGACCTGTAGCACCTTGGTTACCTGTAGCACCTTGGTTACCTGTAGCACCTTGACCACCTTGAACACCTTGGTTACCTTGAAGACCTGTAGCACCTTGGTTACCCGTAGCACCTTGGTTACCGGTAGCACCTTGACCACCTTGAACACCTTGAAGACCAGTAGCACCTTGGTCACCAGTAGCACCTTGGTTACCTACTTGACCTTGTCCACCTTGAACACCCTGAACACCTTGAAGACCTGTAGCACCTTGGTTACCCGTCGCACCTTGGTTACCAGTAGCACCTTGTCCGCCCTGGACACCTTGAGGACCTGTAGCACCTTGATTACCGGTAGCACCTTGGTTACCAGTAGCACCTTGTCCACCTTGAACACCTTGAACACCTGTAGCACCTTGGTTACCGGTAGCACCTTGGTTACCAGTAGCACCTTGTCCACCTTGGACACCTTGAACACCTGTAGCACCTTGGTTACCTGTAGCACCTTGGTCACCAGTGGCACCCTGTTGACCAGTAGCACCTTGATTACCTGTAGCACCTTGATTACCTGTAGCACCTTGACCACCTTGAATACCTTGTTGACCAGTAGCACCTTGATCACCTGTAGCACCTTGTTGACCTTGTTGACCAGTAGCACCTTGACCACCTTGAATACCTTGTTGACCAGTCGCACCTTGGTCACCTGTAGCACCTTGGTTACCTGTAGCACCTTGGTTACCTGTGGCACCTTGGTTACCTGTAGCACCTTGTCCACCCTGAACACCTTGTGCACCTGTGGCACCTTGATTACCTGTGCCACCCTGATTACCTGTGCCACCTTGTTGACCTTGAGCACCTGTGGCACCTTGACCACCTTGAAGACCTGTAGCACCTTGAGCACCTTGAGCACCTTGCTGACCAGTAGCACCTTGATCACCAGTAGCACCCTGGTTACCTGTAGCACCTTGGTTACCAGTAGCACCTTGACCACCTTGAACACCTTGTTGACCAGTAGCACCTTGGTTACCTGTAGCACCTTGTCCACCTTGATTACCAGTAGCACCTTGTCCACCCTGTTGACCAGTAGCACCTTGATTACCTGTAGCACCTTGATTACCGGTAACACCCTGACCACCTTGAACACCTTGTTGACCGGTGGCACCTTGTCCACCCTGAACACCTTGTTGACCAGTAGCACCTTGATCACCTGTAGCACCTTGGTTACCTGTAGCACCTTGGTTACCCGTAGCACCTTGGTTACCTACTTGACCTTGTCCACCCTGAACACCTTGTTGACCAGTAGCACCTTGACCACCTTGGTTACCAGTAGCACCTTGTCCACCTTGAACACCTTGTGCACCTGTAGCACCTTGATTACCTTGGTTACCTGTAGCACCCTGAGCACCTTGAACACCTTGTTGACCAGTAGCACCTTGACCACCTTGATTACCAGTAGCACCTTGAGCGCCCTGAATACCTTGTGCACCAGTAGCACCCTGATTACCTACAGCACCGTCAGAAACAGGAATAAGTGTAATATCAGTATTTAAACTATATAGCTTTCCTGTAAGGCCTTTAATAAAGGCAGTTATTCTATAAACAGTGGTTTGATTTATAGTTCCACTAAAAGAGCCTACCGCAGTAGTAGTCGAAGGATTAGAGATGTTGTAAACTGGCTCTGTAAGATCGCTGCCCGAGACTTTTGTAATATTAAGATTATATGTGCCAGCCACGCTAGGATAGTCGGTAGTTTGAGTATTACTGTTTAGACTTAATAAAGTATCTCCCTCTGATATTTTTAAACTACCTCCACTTCCTGTCCAAGTAGCGGTATTGCTATAATCTACAAACACACTATGGTTATTATTAGAATAATCCATAAATGGTGCTGGTAACCCTTGCAAAGATCTAACGGCATAGTAGAACACCTTAAATAGAGTGTCGCTATTATCTCTATAAATCTTTGCAACAACAGCATCTTGTTTAAGGTCTATTCTAATATTATTTGTACCTATTGCGCTGGAAGCAAACGAGCCTACCGCTGAATCAACATGAAGCTCGGTATCTGACACAATGGTACTAACTACGTATATTCTCTGAACTTCTGACGCAATAATAGCGGAGTCTGCAGAATTAGTTGCACAGATAATATCTCCTGCTCGGAACTCAGATAAGAAACTTGTTCCTGATCCCGTAACTTTTGTACTATTAGCTGCTTTTGTTGCTGTACCAGTCTTTTTCACCAGACCCACAGTTTCTGACCCATTTCCTGCATCAAACCAGTAAGGAGCAATAGTTAGTCCAGTTGTATCCTCTAATCCAGGATTATACTTAACTAGTTTTAAATAGTCATTTTGTGCGTTCGAAGATGTCCCATCATTGTCGAATAAAATATAGTGATGCTCATGTATAAATCTAGAGCTAGCATCTGCTTCATTTTGTGCAGTCCATGAAATATATGCTAGACCTGAACAATCTTGTTTAAAGTCGTCAGTAAGAACATCACTAGATTCTGGATTTATTATTTCATTGGCAAATGTTTGTGGAGGTGTAAAGGTGTACCCTCTGGACTTCAAAGAGAATAGATTACTACTAGAAGCATCGTTTATATCGTTGAAGCCGCCATCTAAGAAACCCCCGGCTACAACTCCTCTCGCTAATTTTTCAAACTCTTCTTCGACCAGAGTAAATGTTACTCTTATAGGAGAAGAAGCCCTATTCTCATTATCTATAGTTCTTATTGCAAAATTATATGTGCCTGCCTCTACATTTTCAAATTGAAACAAAGTGTCATCGTCTTTAGAGACAAAAATTGGTTGTAAATTATATCCAGGTATATCAGTTACTATTTCATACCCTTTCAAAAACTCGAAACGAGCAGAGCTATTTAGGCTAGATGCAGCGTGTTCCCAATCTAGTGTTATTATTTCTAAATCATTTTGCTTGTCTCTGCCAGGATTTGTGGTTACTGATTGCGGCTGAGGTATAGTACCGGCATAGGTATTTCCTATTGCGTCTTCTCCGCTATCTATTGTCGCATTAGGGGTATAAGTTGTAAAAGTTCCTTCTATAGAATCATATTTTTCATTGTAATGTTCTACTGCTGTAATATCATACTTATTGGTTTCGCTCTGAGATATAGACAGCACTTTATATGTTTGAGGGCTTCCGTCTATCGTTAAACCATACTGGGTGCCTTTTAGTGCCCAAATATCTTCTGTAGACGGCACTTCAGAAAAAGCAGATGAAACTGTCAAAGAGCTAAGTGAGGTGCCTACAGAGGTTCCAGAGTCAAGAGTTCTTGTCTCCACCCTAAAATCGTCTTTCCAGTTTAAAAGTATAGCTTTCCTGCTTGTAGATATGAAAGAGTAAGGGAAAGCATTAGCAGCTTTCTCCTCAGTATCAATATCTTGTAAAGTATATGTACCATTGCCATCGTGATCAATATAGGCTTGAGGCACAACATCACCTTTTTTATACTGCGTCCCATTAATCGTTACATCTTCAAGAGCAAAAGCCGAAGGCTTATTCACAATTATACTTAACTCATAATCGCTAGGACTGGTGCCGTTAGTTAGAGTAATCGGACTATCTAAAGGAACAACTGTTGTTGTTCTTGTTCCTGTGTTACTAATTCGTCCACCATATCGTGCTACACTTTTATCACTATCTTGGATATTTACAATATCTCCCGGAGCTAGATAAGATCCGTTTACGCCAGTAGAAAACGACACAATCTCTGTCTGATTAGCTGCTGTCCAGAGCTTCCATTTACCGTATCTAGTTGCTTGCCCTTCTGACGTACAGCCAAAAGCCACCGCTTGTTGGGTAATTATTCGTTCTGTCTCCGCAATATTTGTAGAATCCTCTACGATAAGAGGTTCTAGTGTATAATTATTATCTGGATTGTTCCACTTTACTACTACTTGATTAGGTCTGGTTTTGCTCCCTGTGCTTTCGTAAGAAAACAAACCTTCTATAACATTACCTTTTGTAAAAGTGTAAACGGGAGAAGAAGGAGCATCTATTACAGGGAAAATTTTGCCATCAAGAAAATAAAGCATTCCCAAGAAAGTTGTAGCCAAGTCTTTTAATACTTTAAAAGCATCAACTTGTTTTGTAAAGTAAGCATTCAACCTATATCTAGGCTCTTCTCCACCTTTTCCGTCATCTACAAGTTCATCACAATATCTTGCAATCCTATATAGTGCATACTTATCGATATCGGTTGCAGATAAAAATTCTCCTAACCCATAACGATTATTAGTAAGCATATCATAAAAAATCCACGCAGGGTTATCTGTATATACTAAGCCTGATCTAAATGCACCATCCCAATCTTGCTCTGTTAGATCTTTGAGACCTGTAGTAACGTTCCTATCGTAAGTTGCTTGTAGGCTATCATTCTCTTCCCTAGTTACGTAGTTGGATGGAACCTTAATTTGTAAACCTCTACAATCATAGGTTCTGGTAGGGATTTGTTGGTGGTTTACTGTTGAGAAAATTATATTTCCCAGTGCTGTAAGGGGGTGGTTTAATTTTTCTCTGAATACTGCTATTGTTTGAGTAACAGAGGCTCTTGCTACATTTGTATGCCCGCTTTTTCTGTTACCATTTATGTCATACCCATCGCCACCTTCTCCGGTTCTTCTTCTAAGTCTAATTCTGAAGTCAATAAAAGGTCTATAGGGGTTTAAATCTATTCCATGCTGAAAAACAACAGAATTATTATACTCGCCCTTATGTTCTAATCTATCTGTTATTTCTATATAATCCTGAAAATCTGTATCACCAGGATTTTTAAATCCTATATCTACTGCATAGATAGCTACAGTTTTTGCATTTTTACCGTCTGTATTTATTCTTTTTAAACCGCCTGAGTAAGTAACATTGAACTTTACTTGATCAACCATCTGCATTTTAGATGCGGTTAAGTTAAAATGAGTACTTCCCGAAACCAAACCTGTTAATATAACATCACTACCAACGCCTGACTCTCCAGAAGGTAGTGCTAAATTACTTGAAGTTTGTTGTAGTTCAGCCCCTGAAACTGCAAATGTTTGAGCACTTCCGCCTTCAAGCATACCGGCTATAGGTTGTTGTCCCATGTGCCCGGTTCTAAACTCTACGGTTGTTTCATCTGCGCGTCTACTATAATTCGTCTCTACCTTTCTAGTATCTTTGGACTGCAAGTATCCCATCACATCAAATTTATAGTCTGTGCTTCCCGATCCGCTTTCAGGGAAAGACCAATTTTCTGCAAGTTTAACAGTTGTACCGTTTGTACCAATGTCTAGCTGTGCATAGTAATCTACTTCGATATCATAACTTCCTTCCGGAATTTCTTTCGCATAGTCTCCATAACCTACAAAAGTAGCCGAAGTACCGTTATTATGTTCAACTATATAACCTTCGATGTGTCCATCATTTAGGGTCATTCCGGAACTTCTTGGCATCAATCTGACAGGCTTAACTCTTTTTTCATCTTCTGTGGGAGAGTATCTGCCATAGTTAGTTCTAATACGGGTTCTCATGGAATCAACAAAATATGTACTACTAGAAGAGAGTAATATATATCTTCTATCTCCTGGTCCAGGACTTCTATTATTAGTAGCTGTTACTATGCCGGCTCCATAACTATTACGAACTAAAACATACATTTCTCCGTTGTTATCGTCCATTATTTCGCTATCTGATAGATCAGGGAAGGGAGAGGTAAGATTAGCGTTTATAACACTACCATCTTTAGACCCTTTTGTAAGTCTAAGAACCATTTCTGCTCTGGACAGACTTTTAGGAGTACTATCGATATCATCCAAAGTATCATTATTAAGGAATACTGAATTAGTACCGTTTACTAGCCCCTCTATTGGACCTTCTGAGAGTACATCAGTTACAGACACAAATTGTCTGTCGCCCACAGACCTGCTAAGGACGGAAGGTCCTATACCTGTTCGTGATCCTATTTTTCCTGTTCCATTGCTCATAATTTATTTTTCATCCGTAATACTTGCATTTGATGATATATCACCATTACTATTTATAATGTATCCATTTGTTTTAAAGGAGTCATAGTTATTTATATTTATAGAGATAGGTCGACCAGGTATTTTAAGTCTGCCATATAAAACAGGTATAGGATCGCCTTCTTCTATACTCTGTGCAGAACCATCAAGCATATAATTTGCAGGAGCATCTCCATCTACTGAAGGATCTTGTGCCATTATTTCCTGCAAACCTGTCAAAGCTAAATTAGTTGCTAATGAAGATACAAAAGTACCTCCCTTGGCTTTTGCACCTGCTGCTATCTTATCCCCTAGTGTTACTTTTCCTCCAGGTCCTGTGCCTGTTATAGGACCAGCTTTCGCTCCCATTGCGGGGAGAACATAGAATACTAGGAAGGCGGCGGCAATAATTTTTCCCACCTTCTTTGATCCTGCAGGAACAATGGAAATAGTAATATCACCTTCTTTTACAGGGAATAGAAAATCCTCCTCCCCGACTGTCTCTCCTTGAAACTCTACGGAAAAGTCTACGTCATTCTCTTGGCACTCTAATAAGTATTTTCTAAACGAAGGTCTGTTTGCAGAAATACATTTAAAAATATCCTGTAAATTATCACAGTCTACATTAAATTTTTCTCCAAATTTAGTGCCTAGTTCTCCTTGTAAAAATACATTACGTTTCATATCTATAAACTCCAGTTATACTTTTCTTCCATAAAGGATATAAATTTTCTCTGCAGGAAAGTCTGTGTTCCGCATGGTGATAAAAAATATCGTTCCCTAAATATACTCCGCAGTGGTTAGGTATATTTGCTTGTATTGTAAAAATAATTAAATCGCCTTTTTGCATATTTCCCTCTATGCGTTTAAAACCCCACGAAGCTATATAATCATCTGTAAAGTAGTTTAGTCCTTTATCCCACCAATCATCTTCAAATAAAGGTCTATTTGGTATATCTAATCCTGTGGATAAATAATAGTCTCTAGCCGCCTCGAAACAGTCATTAACTCCAAATTCGTAGTCTCTGCCATATAATTCTTTAGTCTCTCTAACAGGTTCTACAATATTCATCTCCATATCCGGATAGCTAAATATGTAGTACTTAACTCCCGTAGCATTACAATACTTTATATCCATATCGCTTGGTTTTGAAGAAGCGTCTGGATGGCTATGAACTACTCCTACTATATCTGCTTTTTGGGATATGGAAATATACTCTTTTGAGTCAATTACAAAATCTTCTTCATCGTCTGCTACATTTGTACAAGGAAACCATTTTAGCTTTCCTTTAAATATTGCCAAAACCCCACAACCCTCTCTAGGATAGCACTCTTCGAAATGCTTTTCAATTTCTGATAAAAACTCTATCATTTAAAATCGCCCTGTTGCCGGAAATCCTCCAAAGGGTACAGGATGATTATCTTGCTTCAACCCACTTGGAAGAGAACTATTATTATTTCCGTCTAAGGGTACGGAATTAAACTTACACTTACACGATTTTAAAGTCTTACCACACAAGTCAATTCTAGTCCAGTAGGGGCTATCTAAACTCGGCTGTCTATTCGGAGTACTAGTTGTTGTTGCTACTATGCACTCCCATACTGCTTTTACTGTTTTTCCATTTATTGTAATATCATATAATACCAAATTGCCTACAGGATATGCAATCGCATCAGTATAAAAAGTATATACTCTCATTTCTGCCCAGTAATCGGAACCAGATCCTGAAGCCGTAGGGTGATTAGTAAAAGTATTAGATGTATGGTCTACTAAAGCTACCCAAGCCCTATAATTACCAGAAGTGCCTGTTCTTCTATAGTCACTTTTACTAATACTTTGACTACCAAACCAAGCAGATAAACTGCTTATAGTAAGGTCAAGACTACTTACTAAAAAATTATTATTTAAATCTGTAAGCATAGTAGTAGTTGCAGTTGTACCGTCATCTTTAGTATAAACAATTTGTCCAGTTAGACTTGCACTACAGCCTCCTTTGCCAAAAAGTTTTTGTCCCTGATAAATCCAGGAACAATATTTACCTACTACAGTTCTTCTTGGTAGTTGTATGCCTTCTAAGTCATAAGCTACAGCAAGTTCAAAAACTATTGTTGTATTTGTTTCTGATGCAATTCTATCTACTTTATATTTTACAGAGGCCATTTCTACGGGAGGTGTTGAAGCTGTAGAGTCGTAAGCACTTCCTCCTACTAAGTATTTTTCTAAAGTTTGTCTTTTTGTTACTGTTTGACCCACTAAATCATCGTAAGTTAGATTAGTTTGTCCTGTTAAAACAGTTGTGCCTAAGTTTGCTATTGTAATCGTAGGTCTGGAAGTAGCACCGTCTGCTTGTATTTCCATCCCATCCAATGCCGCAGGTATTGCAGTATAAGTATTAACAACATAATTTCCACTGCCATTTGCGGTTTTATTTTTAAACTGTATATCTGATAAGCTATCGTCTTTACCCGGATGGAAGAACACAGTTGTTCCGTCGGGCAAAGAAAGCTCGAATAAATCTACAATAGGGCTGTCAATTTGTTGCCCTTGTAAGTCTGTTGCAATTACATCAGTCATTATGGTTCGTACACTCTTCTTAGATTAACACTTAAGGTATAAAATTTATCATATTCGTAATTAATACTATAATCTACAAATACAACTTTGATTGTTTTTTCATTACCTGCTGAATTTGTATCAGGGATGGTAAAGTTAAAGGCTGTAACTCCATTTGTACTTTCCAAATATGTTACTATATCATCAACATCTTCTTTTGTTCTGGTTTTAAAAGAAGCTGTATAAGTTTCTCTTAAGCTATTTATACCATCAATAGCTCTTTGCTCATAACCATCCCCAAAAGTCGCCATAAGAATCTGGGGCCTGGTTGTTCTTGTCATTTGCTTATCAGGAGTTACATTACCGAGCGACCCTCCTACACTAAAACCTATTGCCATTATGCTACTCCATACGGATTAAGAATACCGCCTGATCGTTTTTGATTTTGTAGTTCTTCTTTAACAGCGGCAGCTACTGCTTTACCAAGAGCCTCTGCATCAGGAGTATTGGAAGATTCAGTGCTAACTTCACCACCTGATGAAACATTTACAACTACATTATTTTGAGTACTTCCACCGCCTGACATTTCTACTGGAATTGACTTTCCGTTAGGCAGAGGAACAACTGCCTCTGTGCCATGAAGAACTGCAGGATAACCTTGTTTAGATCCTCTTGCAATTCCTCCTGTAGAGTACCCTGGCATTTTCTTACCCGGAGAAGCAATGCCGCCACTTGCAAACCCAAAGATGCTTAATAGGCCTCCACCGATTTCACCCAGTCCTGAGAATACTTCACCAAACGCATTTGAGAAGAAGTCTCCTCCATTTTTAAACGTATCTTTTAATTTTGTTAGGAAAGGAGCCTCTCCACCTAAAGTTTCTTTAATATCTTTACTGAATGTGGATAATGCGCCGTCTCCGTCACCTGTCATATTTTCTACGGCATCTGAAACTGTACTTTCTCCAGTACTTGTTAGTTTTCCTGAAAGAGCGTCTTTAATTTGCTGTGCTGCAATTTCTCCGCCCTCTTTCATTGCGGTCTTCATTTTCTCTTCTGGACTGCTTTTCTTCCCGAACAAACCGCCCATTATATCTTGTGTCATCATCTTTGATAACTCTCTTGCACCTTCTTTAAGTACGTTTTCGCCCATCTTTCCTAAGAAGTCAGTGAAACTACTTTCAGCTCCAGTAATAAGTTCTTCGATACCTGATGCCATATTTGTTTCAAAGGCGGATTTTAGTGTGTCTCCTAATACTGCAGCCCTGTCAATTTGTCTTTCTAGAGACTCTTCTTGGAAGTTTAACATCATTAATTGATGTTGATAGTTTGCCTGCATCGCAGGATCTAGGCTTCCATTTGCTTCATTTAGTTTTGCAATAATATTGTTTCTTTTTATTTCTACTTCTAAAAGTTTTTTCTGGCGTTCTAGTTCTTTCGCCTCCATTGGAGTTGCTCCAATTTTTGCCCCTGCAATAATACCCTGAAGTCTTAACTTCTCATTTAGGAAACCAATTTCAATAGTCTGAAGTCTTTCAATCTTATCTATTTGCTCATTTAATAACTGTACCTCTGCCCATCTTCCTTGATACGCATCCATACTCATGATAGTGGCTCGAGTATCTTTCAGCAGTTTTAATAAGTCTGTTTGGCTTGTTTTCAAAAACTTAATACCATTTACCTGAGAGGTATACTGTTTAGTTACTTCTTTTAACTGCATCTTTACAAAAGTTGCTTTTTGACCTGTTTCTGAAAACTGCTTACCAAGTTCTTTGAATTCTTTTGTCAGTGCAGGAGTTAGTTTTTCGCCATCAATTAACATATTAAGAAGAGTTAAGAATCTGCCGCCTGCTTCAGTAGAAGCCATCTTAGTAGCTTCTAGGCCGCCTTTCAATACTTTTAGTGATTGTCCCATTTGCTCGGTAGCTGCATTAACATCCGCTTTATCAGTAACTAGTTTATCTAATAAACCCGGTGCATTTTTGCCCGCCTTTCTTTTTTCTCTATTATAGTCTCCGCTACCTTCAACAATAGTTGTCGAATCTAGCTGTTTTCTTGCCTCTGCTACTGACATTTTTTGCGCTTTGGTCAATTCTTGGAATCTTTTAGTTCTCTCCTTCATGCTTATTACTTCTTTACCGCCCAGCTTTACTATATCTTCCATTTCTCGTTTGAAAGTTACAGGGTTGTTTAACAGATCCATCATTTTTGTGATCTTTGGCATATAAGAGTCTACAAGACCGCCGAAAGCAGCCATACTATTTTTTGTAGGATTGAAACCTTTCTCAGTTAATGCTTCCTGAGTTTTTGCAAATTCTTTAAATTCTTTATTATGTTCTTTTAGTGCTTGAGTAAGACCTTCTACTTCTGCCGCGTATGCTTGAACTCTTTCATCCGGCTTCATCAAACCTAGAGCACTCGCTGCCATTTTTAGCAGATCAAAAATCATCATGATGATACCAATGAAACCTGCCATTTTCATAACTTTATTAACACCGTTTGCCATCTTTGTTGCAGCGGTACTCATTTTCGCCATGGTTTTTTGCCATACCATTTCGATACGCTTAGTAGTTATTTTCCAACTTGTTTGAATCTGCTTTCCAATATTTTTTACTTTGATACCAAGTTTTGTTTTACCTTGTATCATTGATTCAATAGCCGCTAAATAATCTCTTCTTTGTGAAGCACTCATTTGCTTCACAATACCTTTACCTTCCCTGGCAAATCTACGCATAGAAGCTAATTGTCTTTGATTTGGTTTTTTACCTGCTTTTAGTAGAGCAGCACCTGAACCCGTAGGAGCATCCACACCAGCTAAAGCTGACTTACCAGCTTTTACAGGGTCCGCAGTAATATTTTTTCTTGATTTTGCTAATTCGTCGATTTCGCCTTTTGTTTGTTTGAAGGCTTTTGTTGCGTCTTCCGCACTCTGCTTTGCTGATTCACCAAAACCTTCTAATCCTGGTATAACTGATTTAAGTAGCGGTACAGCTAATAAACCCATTACAATACTTAAAGATCGTATATTTTTAGAGAAAAACTCTGCTACTGGCTCTGCTATTAGAGCAAAGAAGTCTTTTACTGGATTTAGTACTTTATCGAAAGCTACAGCGAGTTGTGAAATAGCATTCGCAGACATTTCGGTAGCATCTGCTACAGCATTATATTTTTCTTCTAATTGAGTTTGTACTTCTACAAATACCGCTTGTTTCTTTTCAAAGTTTGATAGGTCTTTTGCACTCTTATTTAATTTAGTTGCATAATTCTCTTGTGCGTCTGCAAGACGAAGAGTAATACCTAATTCATCTAAGAGTTCTGGTTCTGCTTTTGTTACACCTCGAACGAGGCGATTGAAAGAATCTGTTACGTCTCTACCAAGAATTTTAGATACGTTTGCCGCACCCTCTGATAGTTCGTTAAGTTGAGTACCTGAAAGCCCCGAAGCGATACCAATAGCCGCGGCTTCAGACGCTGCTTGGAAATTCAGCATATTATCTGAAGCGGTCTGTATCTCTCTAGTAAGGCTTCGCATACCTTGACCTGTTGCGGCGGAGAAAGCTATCTGAGACTCTTTAACTACTCGGAAATCAGCGGCAGTTTTCAAAGCCTGAAATGCTGCAGTAGTAGCAAATACAGTTGCAGCAATAGTTGCATAGGCACCTACAAGACCTCCCATGCCTTGCGACATTTTAGAGAAGTTTTTAGTACCATTTGCAGATGCCTGGGCAGCACCTTTCAGATTTCTATCTGCAGTATGTGCACTTTTTGCAGTATCGTCTAAACCTTTGGCGGCTTTTTTACTTTCAAGGGCAACTTTTTTATTAGTGCCCTTGTCGTCGACGATTACATCTATCTCTACCTTGTTCTTCTTTGCCATTAGCCTTGAACGTTATGGGTGTAATTTCTTCCACCGCCTGCAGATTTGCGTTTTTCTGCTTTTCTTTTTTCTTCCGCTTTTTGATGTTTATACTCTACAATTATATGTTCGTAGATTTTCATAAACTGCAAAACTGTTTTGGGTTCTTGAACTTCATAAAGGTTAAAAAAGTATTCAATCGACCCCCATTTCTTTCCTAGGTAGGTCCCTGACATAGTATCCCAGTTATCCTCTAAAAGTCCAAATATAAAAAATGCCACTTGAACATCGGGCGGAAAGTCCGAAGTATCTAGTGGCATTTTATCGGGGTCTGGTTCTTCTCCTAACTGTTCACAGATAGTTAAATACTTGTCTAAGTCTATTTGATCTTCTTGTTTTACAGATTTTTCAAGTAGCTTAGTTATCTCTGCTACTTGTTCCCAGTAAAATTTTCCAGATCACTCACAGTCTCAGTTACCCAAGTATCGAAATCACCTGAGTTTTTCATAAGGAGTTCTGCGTTGTCAAAAGTATAGGCAAGTTCATCATCAGCATCCAATTCCGATATATCTACCAAAAGAAGCTCTTCTAGGTAACGATATTTTAAGCCTTTCCAGCCTTTGATAACTGCCTTACAGTAATGTTCTAAGAATAACTCTTCGTTTAATTCTTCTTCTGGTTGTCTGGTCTTTTTGCTGAACTTTGTAGTTACACACTTTTTGCGTAATTTAACTAACTCTTCTCTGGAGAGATAGCAAAGATCTACTGTCATGCCCTTACAGCCAGGGAAGTCTATTGTAACGGTTTTACTTGGAGTCATTAGACTCGCCAAAGAAATAGGGGTGTCGCTCATATTTTTGTTATCCTTAATAAATTTGTGGAATAAAAAAAGGGGTGAAAATCACCCCTTCTTTCGATTTTCTATTTCATAGTATAGTCGAAATGACCATAAATGTCAAGAAATATTTTTTACTATGTTAAGGTAGGACCTGCATAAACAATGCTTGCTTCATTTGCTCCGTCAATAGTTGATGGTAGCGCATGGAAGTTAGTCTCAAGAGATATAATGTCTTCAATAGAATGAGTAGGTATCTCTAAGTGACAAGTTGGCAAAGTGATCGTAACATTTGGTGCAGATGAACCGCCTATTGCAAACACTAAGTTAAAGTCGTTTGTAATAGTGGTTGTAGACTCGATCAGATCTTCAAACAAGTCTGCACTTCCTGCAGAGTGATTACCTAAGTAACAAGTAAAGTTACCAGAAATATTTCTAGTACCTGTAACGTGACCAATAGGCTGATTAATAACACCTAAAGTCTCAGGAGTTAAGAAAGTAATATTATTGTTAAAAGTAATATTACCGCCTGTTAGAGTTAGATTGTATTCACCTACAATACTTTCTGCGGTTGTCGCAGTCACAGCACAAGTTGTTAAGCGATTGCGAATGAAGTTAGCACTGCTTGTAGTTCCTTCTGAAATACTTACAGTTGGAGCAGCATCTTCTTCTGTAATTATCTTACCAAAACCACTCCAGTTAATTGTGGCAATACCCTCAACATCAAATTCAATCGCTGCTTCATTTACACAACATCCATCGAGCTTGTAAACTGTATGAGTACCGGAAGCGTAAGTGCCTTGTCCCATGATAAAGTATATAACTAATTCTTTAAGAGAAGAAGTATTTGAATCTTCAAAGTCAAAAGTTAAACCACTACCGTCTTGTGCGATACCTTGGTTAGCACTCCATGCAGAGTTAGAGTCGGCTCCACCTGCGGTGAATGCTCCATTACCAACAAGAGCTGCCCAAAGAACTTCCTCTACTGCGTGCATTTGTGCACTAGTGCCGTCCCAGCCCTCTGATGCATCAACAGTTGACTTGAAGGGACGAATGTATGTTGAGAAGCTCCACTCAGCAGGGGCATAAGAATCATTAAACATTCTACGACCTCTACGACTGGCATTACCAGACGCTGCTGAAGACATCTCATTCAGAGTAATCTCTGAAGTATTTGTTGCTTGAGAGAAAGAGAACCCATCAAGAACAGGAATCTCCCAGTAGGTTGTACCATCTGATACAACTACTCTGGTGTCTCTACTAAAAAATAAATTATTAGCCATAGTTTTCTCCTATGTATCTTGAAAAGGCTAGGACGTGAACGTTTGCTCGTGCCTGCATTTTCTAGTATCGAACCTCAATAAGTATTTCTCCAACACCTAAAGGTTCTAGTACACCTTCATCAGTATCTACACTAATGATTGTGATCTGTTGCGTATATTGAGTGTTTCCTGTTCGGTCTTTATACTCTAAACGCGAGTTGCTTTCTAGTACGGTTTCCACATCTTCTAGTAATTCGTCTAAGGCTAGTACTGAGTCTTCATCCTGTACATAGCAACGTAGAGTAATAGAAAGAAACCTATCTTTATACCCGCCTCCTTGATACTCTCGTGTCTCGGAACCGGCATTGAGATGAACTGCAGGAAATTCTTCCACTTCATCCCAAAACTTCAGTCTAGGGGATACATTCTCTGCTAAATCAGTTAAGAATGCTCCAGTCCCATTTATCTCTTTTAGTTTATCAACAATAGCATTTACAATACCTAAACGTCTAGTTGTATAGTCTCTTACTGCCATTATTGTCTCCTAGTGTAGAATCTACCCATTGCAAACTGTGCGGCAATTTCTCTGATAGATCTATCAATTAAATTTCTTGGGTCTCTTTCCGGAGTAGCCCACCTTTGATCCCCTGAACCCATTTCAAATACTTCATAAGGATCTTTTTGATACGTATATCCAAAACTGGGAAAACCTTTTCGTGTTTGTGTCACATCAGTGATTTTTACACTATTTGCAAATCTACCCGTTCTATTTACTAGTGCTGGGGCTTGCATATTTTTTCTTACTGTGTCTGGTAGTTGCTTATTAATTAAAACCATTAGCTGTAGAGGGCTTGCTGATACGCTTTTATTTTTTGCTTTTTTTGCTTTAAACTCTCTCGCTTTTGCTTTTTTAGAGCTACTTACACTATTCCCTTTTTTCTTACTACTGCCAACTTTGGATTTACTTTTTGCTTTTGGTACTTTTGTTGTAGCCCTAACTGTTTTAGGCTTTGTTAAGTTTTTCATAGCTACAGCAGTTGCTTTTTCTACTGCTTCTTGTGCCACACTTTTACTACCAGGTATTTCTGCAATTTCTTTTGATTCTAACCATTTTGTTAGTTGTTTTTCTAAAAATACAGAAACGTTTGCCCAGTCTCCATGTTCCGATCCAGGAAAGTTTTTACCCTTTCTTTGAACCAAAACAGAAACTTCTCCGATATATCGAATAGTTTCTCTACCTTTGCTATCTTCTACGAGTTCAAAGTTTGCTATTACATCACCAAACTTTTCTTGAATCGTTTGCATAGCTTTTGATTCTTTAAACTTATCTCCAAGTAAATCATCTTTTTCAAGAAGATCCAGTACTTTTGTTAATCTTGCAAGACCTACAGTAACGTTTTGGTGTAGTCTTTGCAGTCCAAAATTTATGTCCTGAACCTGTCTATCTGTTAGCTCTGGCTTTCCCCTAACTTTTAATTGGGTATTCAGGTAGGCAATCCCTGCTTTTTTCATTTTTGTAAAAGGGGTTCTAAAAGCTCTTGGCGAAGTAAAAACTACTTTATTACCATCTTTATGGTGTAAATTACTTTTACTTCTCTTATTTTCTAAATGTGTTATAAGAGCTTGTCTTGCCTTTTTTGCTGCTTCCTTATAAACCTCGTCTGGATTTTCAAAAGGAATCTTACTATCTGGAAACTCTTTTCTATGTGACTTAGAAAAAGCTTCTTTAAATGCTTCTCTTAAATTGTGGTTTGTAATAGTAACTATCTGTTTTGATTTATCTACTCCAGAACGTGCCCACTTATCATTAGCCACTTTGAGGGCTTCTGCCATTAGGCTGTCTATTCTAGCCTTGGCCATTAGAAGTTTTTGTACAAGTCTAAGACACGCTTAATATGGTCTGGAAACGCTACATTATTGCGCTGACTTGTAGACCCCTGGTTCTGTATACTTGCTCCCGCAATAGTTTGACGAGCCTTGTGCTCATCCTTATGGTAATAAGTAACTAAGTCAAATATTGCTAGTCTTAAATCTGTAGGGCAAGAAGCATATCCTGCATTATAAACTACTTCTACTGCACCTGGTCCATTGGGCCAGTTTTTAGCGGTTCCATTCGAGTTTACTCTATAAATACTATCTGTAGCTAAATCAATATAATAGTCTTGGTTTGCTACAAGAGTGGTATAGGCGGAGCTTAGATCATCACGTTCTTTTACAGAGTGTACCTGTACAACAGGGCTTTCTGTAAGCTGTACAATGTTTGAAGCCCAGTTAATACTAAGAGTTTCAGTTTTTGTATTATTAGCTGGATCTCCTCCTGTTGCTGTGCTATAAAAATCTACAATACTATTTCCACAATAAGTTTTTACTAATTGACTTACAGATTCTATTAACAGCTCTAGCTTAGCATCATCTTTTGTAGCCTGAATGCCTTCTGCTGTTTTATAGTCTGCGAGTGTTATTAAATTTGCCATTTTCTATAAGTCCATTAGTAAAAACTTGGGGGAGGCGAACCTCCCCGAAGTTTAAAAGTAAAAGTATTACTATTACGCGTTTGCAGCGTATACCAAGCTACGAGCACCAGAAGCACCTTCTAGGCCGTTAAAGCCAAGAGATTGGCTAGCCACTAGAATGTTACGCTGGTTAGAAACTTGATAATCAGTTTCAATGGTTACACCTCTCAAACGTGGAACCACGTAGCGAGTAGTATTTACAACTACTGCACCGACGCCTTGATCGCCTGGAGATAGGATATCTGATACGATTACTGGTGAACCGAATAGAGTGCCTAATTGACCATTGATGTTTGCAGCAATGTCACTACCTGCTTTATCTACAGTAAGGAATGCGTCATCATTCATTAAATCGTAGTAAGCATCTACGCTAACAATATAAGCCAAATCGCCAGGATTTAGACCATATTTACCCATATCGCTACGAGCTGTTAGGATTTCGTTCGCAGTAAGAGCTGGAGAACCATCTTGTTGTGCAGTAATAGTAGTTGTGCCTGAAAGCAAACCTACAGATTTTTCAGTACCAGTACCACCAGCAAGACCTTTAATACCATTAGAGTTACCATAAAGTACAGCAGTATCAAAAGCACGTGCGTGAGAACGTGAAAGTGCAGAAGTAAGCATTGGAAGGAAGCCAACCAGAGCTTGCTCATCTACATCGTTATCAATGAAAGTACCTGCTGCCAAACGGTAAGCTTTAAGAACGTTATTAGTAACGTCAAACTGACCATTAGTGCTGCCGTTGTCAATGCGGTGATCTGCAGTGCCGATACTAAAATCAGAGCCTACGAAACCGGCTGCATTTGCTTCAGCAGAGAAAGGCATGATTGTAGTACCTGAAGCAACTTGAATCTCTTGGAAAAGACTCGCTACTCTAGTTGCTGCTTCAACTTCTTTCTCGAACTGTGTTGAAACAACAATATCAAGGTTACCGCTTGCAGAAAGAGTGCCAAAATCAACACCAGCTTTTTCGATTACGCTACGACCTTGTGCAGTATCCCAACCTTTACCAGTGATAGCACCCATAACTTTAGCTTCTAAAGCTTTACGGCCATCAATACCTGAAGAACCTTTTGAGAAATCACGCTTGCTGTTACGCATAGCTTCAAGCTCAGCACCTTTCTCAGCAAGATCTGCTTCATACTTTTTAATTACAGCACTAACTTCAGCTTCTTTAGCAGCTTCAAAATCTGCTTTCATATCCGCTTCTAGTTTTTCAACACCAGTCTGGATACCAGACTTGATTGAAGTGCTAACTTTTTCAGCTTCCAAAGCTTGTGCTTCTTTAGCTTTTACCTCTGCTTCTTCAGCAGCTTTTTGTTCGGCTTGTTTCATTGCGATTTTAGCAGCAGTTTCATCAGCTACTTTCTTAGCAAATGCTTCCAAGTCGATTTCCGGAGTTTTAGTTTCTTCGGACATTTTTGTCTCCTTTATAGTGGATTTCTCC
>BCSF01000374.1_pt1 | contig 18521 bp, 46 predicted proteins | sample 1016431 | NCBI WGS metagenome assembly BCSF01 (sample SAMD00045685;SAMD00045686;SAMD00045687;SAMD00045688;SAMD00045689;SAMD00045690;SAMD00045691;SAMD00045692;SAMD00045684;SAMD00045690;SAMD00045691;SAMD00045692;SAMD00045684;SAMD00045685;SAMD00045686;SAMD00045687;SAMD00045688;SAMD00045689, study...
AAAGAGAAAGTCTTTTATCTTCCAAGTCAGATAAGTTTAAATCAATTGCTAATTCTTTTGATCTGACATAATTAGCCATCAATTCATTATCTTTTATTAAATAAGCTCTAAATGATTGCCAAGTAATAGGAACATCATCCCTTGAAAATAGTTCTCTAATTGTTAAGCCATCTGCAATTAAAGACAATATATGTGCTTTTAATTTATCTGTTAGTTTTCTAGGTCGTCCAGCCATTTTAATTCTATTGTTAAGCGACCTGGCAAGGCAAGAAAGAAAGGAAAGAATAGCACTTACCAGGTCTAGTTAATTAACTTATTTAGACTAACGCAAGGGAGCTAGTAGTCTAATAATCTATTAACACAATATGTTGTGTTTTACAAATCAAATGGTGTTGGTTTCTTTTTAAATGTTCTATTATCAAGGGTAATTGGGTTAATCTTTATTTTGTTATTAAACATCATTTTATCTATAATATTTTGAACTGTCCAAGCTCCAAATTTAAGATTGTTGACAATCCAACGCATCTGATTGGCAGAGAGCATTCCACTTTTGAAATCGTTCTCAATCTGTAAAACTATTTCAATCTTCTCAGGGGGGGTGTAGGTGTTCTTATAGCTTAATTGCAAAGGTTCATTATTATAGTAATATTCATCTTCATTCATTTCTTAAAACCTTTAAACTTTTTCTTATTATTATTGTTATTATTATTATTGTTATTACTCTCTAAATACTGCCCAAATTTTGGGTAGTCTGGTTGCTTAGATTTTGACACCCTGATTACCCTATTTTTGGGTAGTCTTAGGGTATATCTGTTGGCACTTGATAACCTGTGAATAACTAAGTAGCCATTATCAACAAGCTCTTTTTTAGCCTTTTGTAAGGTATTAACAGAAACACCCAATTTTTTGCATAAATTTGAGTTCCTCAAGTTCCTATAATTAGCAGATAATGACTTAATATAGCAAAATAAGACTTTAGCCTCATTTCCAAGTTTATCATCATATATTATTGAATTTGGGATCATAGCGAACCCTTCTTTAGTCTTTTCCATATTCTTTAATTCCTTCCTTGCTAGACCTTCTATATGTCAAATTTTGGGTAATCAATAAGAACATTTAGCGAACATAAATATTTCTACAATCTTAGCTTATATAGTTTGACATATAGAACAAAACTTGTATAAGTTTAGTATGTTAAAAATAAATGATTTAGTCTGGATCAAACAAAGCGATATTGATGCTTATTGTTGGGTTTTAGGAAAAGTTGTTGGATTTACACCTAAAAGAATAAAATGTGAAAATTTAACAAGGGATTATTACAAAGACGATTCATTTATTGGAAACTATAAACCATCTTCTGTTAGAAAACTATCAGAGGAAGAAATAAAAGAAAGGAAAATAAAATGAAAAAACTATCACAAGCAGCTCAAGTATCAAAACTATTAAAAGCAAAAGCAAAATCTTTAGGCTTAGAAGTTAGAGCAAGTTCAAAAAACTTTAGCGGAGGTAATTCAGTTGATATTAAAGTTTTAAAAGGTTCTGAAAAATCTTTTAATGAACTTAAAGAATATTCAACTCAATTTAAAGAAGGTCATTTTGATGGAATGAATGATATTTATGAATATTCAAATTCAAGAGATGATATTCCACAAACTAAATATTTGTTTATTGATGATGATAGAGCAGTTCAAATTTTAGAATATTATGATGAAAATATATTTAGAACTGAAAAAAAATGGATGTGGTTTGATAATGAATTAAGATGTTATGAATGGATCAAACAAATTAAAGATGAATTTAAAGATAATTGGCAAAAAGGTTTAATGGACATTATGGAGGGTAAAGTTCAAAAATACAAAGTTTTAACTGCATAGATCGAAACTTGGGGGAGCAATCCCCCTTGTCTTGAGGTTACTCCTCAACTGATGAGATCAGAAACTAAAAGAAAGGTAATATGATTAAAAAAATAGTTAATAAATTGGCAGTAGATATTATCAACAAAAGAGGTTCTGGAGATAGTTGCATTTATACTGATGTTGATAAGTTTATATTTAAAAATATGGATCAATGGAAAGTTATCAACCAAAAAATTGGCTATGGTGATTTTGTTAATATGGTTAGAAAAAAACTTAATTTTTTATATGAAATTGAGTTTAATATCTTGCCTTGTTTTAAATCTAAAAGAAGGGAGCATAATGAAAGCTAAAGAATATAAATCAATAACTAATATCCTAGAGTCTAAGAACAAAGATAAACAATTTTTTAACTTTATGGACTTTGAAGATGCAGAGATTAGGAAAAAGGAAGTAATTTTGCCTTTACCTAAAAAATACTTTAATAATATAGTTAAATTTATAAAGGGGGATAAATGAATAAACCAATTATAAAACAAGTTAAAAATGACAAAGGAGTTATTTTTAATGCTGAGATATATAAAGATAAAAAAGAGAATGACTGGTTTATTACCTTTTATGACTCAAGATATAAAAAAGGGTTTGGCAAACTTGGACAAGGTATATCAACCTATTATTTAGGAACTATTTTAAATAAAAAAGGTTATCATGGCAGCTCAAATAAAGACTTTGGTTTAAACCTTTATGGTGGTTCTGATGATTGGTATATTGATTATAAGCCATATCAAAAGTTAATTAAATTTTTAGAAAAAAAAAGGTTATTAAATGACAAGAAATAAATATGGTTTGCCTTTAGTCTATGATTTTAATATAGCTTTAAGGGATAAAAGGAGAATAAGCAACTTAGAATATATGAAATGGAACTGTCCTAAAGGTTGGCAAGAGCTTTGGAGCAAGAAATTAGACCAATTAAAAAAGAATATAAATGAAAGAAAAAATAAAACTCTCAACTAAAATAGATACAGAAAAACTAGCTATACAAACTTTTAAGAACATTATTGAAGGCTCTAGGTCTATCAATGGTGTTACTTGGAATAGAATTAAAAACCTCAAACCAAAGGATCAAATAATATGCTTGAAACAATTATCGCAGTAGAGATAGCTTTATGGATTTTTTTTAATGCCATCAATTAAAAATTGTAAGATTTGTAATACTAAATTTAAAGATATTACTTCAAATCATAATAAAGTTTATTGCTCTAAAAAATGTGCAAGAAAAAATCAAACTATTAGAATCAGTAAATTAAGAGAAGTAAATATTAAAAGAGTCTGTAAAGGTTGTAATAAAAAATTTATTCAAAAATTTACAAGAACAAAACTGTATTGCAATCAAGATTGTTATGAAAAAACTTATACAGAATGGAAAAAAGAATTTTATAAAAATAAATACCATACAGATAAAGAATTTAGAAAAAAAACTTTAAAAAGATCAAAACAATATCATAAAAATAATCCTCATATTTTAAAAAAAATATGGTTAAACAGAAAAAAAAGAATGGAGTCTGATCCTAAATATAAAAAAGCAAGAAAAGAATATGAAAAAAAATATATTTTATTAAATAAAGAAAAAATAGCTCAAAGAGCTAAAAATTGGAGATTAAAAAATTTAGAACACCATAAAAAAAAATCAAAAGAATATGTTTTAAAAAATAGAGATAAAATTTTAAAATATCTTAAAGAATGGCATCAAAAACCAGAAGTAAAGAAAAAGAGAAATAAAAGATATAAAGAACGAAGAAGAACTGAACCATTTTATAGAATGAAACTTAGCTTGAGAGGTAGATTAAATTCATTTGTTCATAGAGGTAGAGCAAATAAAATGGTTTCTAATAGTGTATTAATAGGTTGTGATTGGAATTATTTCAAAATCTATATTGAAAAACAATTTAGACCTGGCATGACATGGAAAAATTATGGAAAATGGCATATAGACCATATTAAACCAATGACAAGTTTTGATTTATTTAGATTGGATCATCAATATAAATGTTGCAATTATAAAAATTTACAACCTTTATGGGCAGAAGAAAATAGGAAAAAAAGTAACAAATTAAATTATTATGATTAATGAATATGTATGGTGATATAAGAACCTGTATTAAATGTAAAAACAAAGCAGATGTAGTAGAGAAAGGCAAAGATTATTGTGCCGAATGTTGGTTTAAATATTTCTCTGGTGAAAGCATTGAAGAATATGAAAAAAGAGTTAAACAATTAGATCAAGCTAGAAATGATAAAAATAAAACTAGAACCTAACGAAGTAGAACTAGCCTTAAATATTGCTGCCAAAAGATATATTGGTAATTTAAAGATGGGTAAAACCTTTTCTTATGGTTACACCAAAGGAATTAAATCACAATTAACAGATGGCATCTTAGGAGCTTTAGGAGAGGTGGCTTATGCAAAGGCAACTAATAGCTTTTATAATGGTTCTTACTCAGATGATAACCAATTTTATTCAGACTCAGACTTTCAAAATAACATAGAGATAAGAACCCAAGAAAAAAAATCATATAATTTTTTACTGATAAGACCTGGAGAGAAGAAAGGAAATTATTTTTTGATAATTAAAGATAATGATAAGGATTTTAATTTTAGTATCATGGGTTCATTTATTTATAATGATGATCTACCACCAGAAAAGCTATCTAATTTTGGCTACCAAGATAGACCTGCTGCATATAAAATTGAAATAAAAGAACTAAAACCAATGGAGGAAAATGTCGGACAAGATAAATTTTAAATTATTTAAACCTTTTGGCTCAACAGTTGCTAAAGCAGTTATGCCATTAGAACTTATAAAAGATTTTAGTAATGATTTAAAAGAAATAAGAGAAGATAAAGAAAAACAAAAGAACCATGATTGGTCTAAAAAGTTAGTTGGTCATGTAGATTCAGAGTATCTAATTTCACCAGAAATTATGCTTAAATGGAAACAAAAATTCTTTGATCCAATTATTAATACTTATGTAAAAAATCATATAGATCATAAAATTAAATCAGTTTTAATTAATTCTGCTTGGTATGTAATATCAAAACCTGGAGATTATAACCCTTGCCATACTCACACAGAATATGTTCATGGTAATTATCATTTAAGCTGCGTAGGTTATTTAAAAATTCCTAAAATGATTTCAACAACTAATGCAAAAGAACATAATGATTTCTCAGGTCAGACAGAGTTTATAGAGGGATCTGAAAATATGTTTAATAATAATTCTTATAGAGTTATGCCAGAGGTTAGGGATTGGATATTATTTCCAAACTCATTATCTCATGTTGTCTATCCATATAAAACTGAAGATGAAGATGATGAAAGAATATCATTTAGTTTTAATGCAACTATAATATTTGATAATGATAAACTCTCAAATTGAATATAATTTGTATAATTTATTGACACTTTTTGTATAGAATATAAAAGATTAAGTTATGAAAACAATTGGAAAAGAGTGGACTAAAAAAGAAGAAGGTGGAGCTTTTACAGCAGATCATTTAAGTCCAAGTCAACTATCTAAGAGTATGGATATTTGGTTTAATGATTACATAATCTTAACTGCTAAAGAAAGAAAAGCCTTATTAGGTAATCTAAACATGGATATAGGAGCAATAGTAGGTCAGGCAGTACAGGATATTATTGTTCATAAATTAACACTTGAAGAAGTAATGAAAGGTAAAAAATGACAGATACTGTAATGATGGAACTTGCAAAGATGCAAACTAAAATTAGAACTTATGAGAATAATGAAAAGAAACATATAGAACAACTTCATGCAAGAGATGATGAAATATCTAAACTTAAAAAAGAATTAGATTTACTAAAATTAAAAGATCAAATGATTGCTAAGAATAAAAGTTATTTAGAAGCTAAAGCACAGAAAGATATAGACCAAATTAAAGAAAACCAAAAAATACAACAAAGGAAAGGAAACAATGAAACTAAAGCCACAGACGACAGAAGAAAAAAGTAAGGGAGGATTTAAAGAAAGACGAAAGGAGTGTTTAACAAGTGCCAAGAATATTCCAACAGTTGATATTAAAGGTAAAAAATATTCAACAGTTAATGAAAGACATAGACATTTATTACAATATTTTCCAGAAGCTAGATTTAATGAAGAAATATTATTCCATGATAATGACAGAGTTGTTGTTAAGACCGAATTATATATTTCTGATACTATTTATGCTGTTGGTCATGCAGAAGAACATAGAAATGCTAATTTCATAAATAAAACAAGTGCTATGGAGAACTGTAGTTCAAGTTCTTTAGGAAGATGTTTAGCAGCATTTGGATTATCAGGTTCAGAATATGCTAGTGCAGAAGAATTAGTAAATGCCTTAAATAATCAAAAGGGATCTACTCAACAAGTTTCAATTAAAGATACAATTAAAAAGCAAACAACAGAAACCAAGTTGACAGCTTTGTATTCCGATTGGAAGAAACAAAATGATTCAATAGAAAAAGACTTTGAATCACAACAACAATCAATAAAAAAAAATGGAGGACAAAATGTCAGACAATGGTAGTGGTAAGCAAAAGGATTGGGTATTATTTCCTTATGATGCCAACAATGAAAAAGCCATCAAAATTGATTTCTCAGGAAATGTAAATTTAGATAATGGCAACAAGGGTACAATACTTGGTGTCAAAGGTGCATCAAAAGATGGTAATACTAAGTTTGTTAAAGTGTTTGCTCAAGTAGGAGTTCTATTCAAAGGTGATGATAAATTTACTGGCGAAATGAATTATTCTGAAGCTGGTGGACATAAAGGTTTAATCGGTTGGATTAATGAATCAGGTAATATTTTATCTGGTTATAAAAACGATCCTAGACCTAAACAAGCTAAACCTCAAAGCAAAGAAATTCCTTTCTAGTTGAAAGTAGTTTTTTTAATTTTAGTTATATACTCAGGTGAGGGTAATTTAAAATATGAAAAGATACCTTTTGCATATTCTTTGTTACCCATCACTTGTGATGAAATGTTTGAAAAAAATGTTAAGTATGTTGAGAACCCAGATTATACAGAGGGAAATGGACAAGTTTGGATGCTAACTAAATATAAAAATCAAAATGTAGTAGCTCATTACTGCAAAGATAGTGAAGGAAATTATGTCAGATAATGTTAAGTTTATTAGCGAAATAGAAAGATTATTAAAACAAAAGCAAGATGACTATGGAGAATTTGACCATACCTCTTATGTTATGTCAGGAATTTTAGAAAAATATTTATCAGTTCATAATAATTGTGAGGTCAAAGTACCTTTAAAATTATTTGGTATCTTTATGATTTTTTTAAAACTTTGGAGAGTTATGCAATCAGAAAATTATAAAAAAGATAGCTTTGATGACATCAATGGCTACTCAGAATTATTAAGGAGGTTAGTAATAAATGAACAAGAAAAGAGGTAAAAGACCGATGACTCCTAAAATGCTCAGACTATTGCAATATATTAAAAATTATAGTACAAAACATGGATATATGCCTACTTTTTTAGAAATGGCTAATGAAATGGGTTATAAAAGTAAAAATTCAATCAGTTCGCTAATTGAAAAGCTAGAACAAAGAGATGAGATTAAAAGAGATTACTCTGGTTATAGCAGAAATATAATTTTGAATGGTTAAAGTTTTAAAAATATCAAGTTTAGAATTAGCAGTTGATTTTGAAGAAATTTTTGATGGTGCTAGTGTTGAAGAAGCTACACAAAAAGCACATAATCAAAAAATGCCTAGTGAGTTTGCAAAAGCAAGTATCACCGATAACAAACTTATTAGTGCAAAAATTAAATTAATCGGTGAGGAGAATAATGGCTCTAAGTAACAGTAATGTTAGATTGTATGCAAAGCTAGACAAAACTCATAAAAAGATAATGGGTGGAAAAGAAAAGGGTCGTCAATGCGTACATACTTTGCAAAACTTTAAAGAGTATAATCAACTCTTTAGAAGAATAGTTGAAGCAGAGAACAAAGATGCTAGATTTTTATATACTTAATTAAGTATATATAAAAAGTTGCATAAATACTTAGGGGTACTATACTCTAAATTAAAGGAAGGAAACCAAATGAAACTATCAAATAAAGCAAAGAAAAACTTCGATGAAGATAATCAATTCTATATTGAATTAGGTAAAAGATTAAGACAAGCAAGAAGAACTAAGGTTAATGAATTTACTGGTAAAGAAACTGTAATACCATTAACTAAAGTTGCTAAAGCTCTCAAGAATACATATCAACAAATAGGCAAGTATGAAAAAGGTGAAAACAGAATACCTTTGGTAAACCTAGTTAAGATAAGTAAATTTTTAAAAAAACCTATGAGTTATTTCTTAGATGACTACAAAGAATTAGATGTAGTTGCAGAAGAATTTAATATGGCTTTTCAAATAGAAAGTGAAAAAATACAGGAAGGTAAATAATGTTTGTTCCTGTTCAAGAAAAGCTAGATAAGCTAGTTGCACTTACACCTGATGACCAAGAAAAGTTAAGTCATTATAAAAGTATAGTTCCAGCTATGATTGCTAATTGTCATAAGGCTCACCAATCAATACCAGGTTGGGAGTCTTGTAAGCCAGAGATAGAGGCATTTAAATGGTTTGATGGTATCAATATTCCTGTTCATGGTTACATAGATTTAAAAGGGGATAAAGTTATTATTGAAGATAAATGTAAGATGCCAAGAAGGGGGATTGTCAAGAAAGATGGTACTAGGTCTTGGTTTCCAGGTAAATTACCTGATAGACCTTCACCCTATAATTTACTCCAAATAGATTTCTATTGGTCAGTATTTGAAGTTCCTGTTTATCTTTGTTATGTAAATGAAAAAGAATTTAGAGTTTATAGTGCAGATAATTGTGATGAACTTAAACCTGAGAATATTAAGAAAAGAATACCTAGAATAATACAAAGAGCTAAAGTAAGACAAAACTTAATGAAGATCAGTAATGATCCAAATGTTCTTAAAGATTATATCCAACCAGACTTTACACACATGTTTTGGAATAATGATGCTGATGAAAATTATTTGAATAATGCTAAGAAATTTTGGGGTTATTAAAAAATACCTAAAAACCCAAAAACTACTAACATTGTCGCACCGAAAATAAAACACCCTAAAACCTCAATCGTCTATTCTTCAATAAAAGTTTTTTTTTGTAAAAAATTGAAAAACTCAATTTGATATAATGTCTTTATAAAAAAAAATAAGGAGGAAAAATGACTTATGAATGGAAACACCCTAGCTACTATAAAGAGTTAGCTAAGTTGCGGAAAGAGTCAGAACAAGAAGAACAAACTAACGAAGATAGAAAGGAGGATAAAGATGAAAGGGAGTAATCATTTAGAGGATTTGATTAAAGACAATTGGGAGTCTATTAAAGATTGTAGAAATCCAATGGATCAAGTTATGCTTTCAGTTGATATGGTTTATCAAAACGAACTTAAAAATTGTAAACCTAATGAGAAAGTACAAATTAAAATAAAACAAGAAAATGGAAACATTGTCATTCATGGCAAGTGCGTTCCTAAGTAATAAGTATAAAGGCAGTCTGAAATATGGCTGCCTTACCAATCAAAATTAGTCTTAGGTTTAGCATCGTTCTCTTTAACGCAATCGTAGTGAGAGTTTTTATAAATATACTTACCTCTTATTATTTTACCAATTGGAATAAATGAATCTTCTGAGGTCATAGGTTGATTGCAATACTTACATTTACCTACATCAATAATCTTTTCTTTCCTAACCCAAGTCTTATGTTTTGGCATAGTTAGGTTTCTTACCTTTTCTGGATCTTCTCTCTGCTGTTTTCTTTCTTGAAACTGCTGCTCTCCTTTGACTTGCGGTCATGGATCTAGCTTTAGATGACTTTACGCACTTAGGATAGTTCTTTCTTTTCTCACCTTTTGATCTTCCACATGGAGGAAAACCACCACCTCTTTTGGGATTAGCAATGTCCACCCATTTCTCAGATGTCCACTTTCTTAAACTCATTTCTTTTTCTTTTTCTTCTTAGGTTTTATTCTACCTGAGCATACACCACTAGCATACATATTAGCATAAGCTGAAGGATATACTTTAAACTTTCTCTTAGCAGCTCTCTTACCTTTTGCACACAATTTAGCCATGTCTTTTTTGTACTGAGAACTTAGCAGTTCTAACAGCTCCTTTATGTGGTTTGTAAGTACCTTTCATTAGCTTATATCCTTTACCAGATTTCATCCAATGATAGCCTTTAGGTGGTTTAATTGATTTCATCATACTTTTCTTTTTTTCTTCTTTTTAAGTTTAGCAAAATCAGCACCAGTTATTCTATCAAATGGTGCAGCCATTCTAGCTATCTTCATTTGTTTTTTGCTGTACTTTTTATTTTTACCTTTTGGCATAATTTTTTAACCCTCCAACATTCCCAGCTGACAAGCAGCTACTCCTAATTATTAATACTTTTTCTTTTTATTTTTTTTCTTACTTTTTTTCTTTTTATCTTTTTTCTTCTTCATATACATAATTTATCTCCTATTGTTACCATTTTTTGCAAGACCAATATCTAGCAGAAAATACATCTTTAGCAGTAGCACATTTATGCCTTGCTCTAAAACTCTTTCGTCTAGCAGGGTTAGACTTTTTAATAGTCATATTTGCATCCCCATATCTAATTATCTTTTCTTTACCACCTTTACAAGCCTTGACTACAAACTTTTTACCACCCTGAACTTGTCGTTTAGGTCTGTTGCATTTCATTTTAGACTTGTTTATTGCCATGTCTTATAACCTTCTTTATCTTTAGTAAGAGCTTGACCTCTAGGATTTGGCGACCAAGACACATGAATCCACCCAGAGTTTATATCAGATTCATCATAGTATTCTAAAATAATTTGGTCAAATGGTAGGTTCTCAATGATATGTTTAAATACTTTTTTATTATCTACACCAGGTATTTCAAAGTCTGCTGCGGCACATCCATTAGCACAATGTTGTGAGGTAGGTTTAGATCCTATAATTTCACACAACTCAGGTGATCTAAAGCCAGAGGTAATCTTGATTGGGAGTTGAAAATCCTCTCTAATGGGTTGCAAAATAGTCTGGCAAAGTTGTCTTAGGTTTTCTATTTGCTCTGCATTAGGCTCATTATCTATATTGTTTTTAAGAGCTGTTTGAGATTGTGTCATCTCTTTTAAGCTAAAGTTTTCAGTTAATTTCATCTTCATTTACTCCATTAAAATATTTATATTCATATTTAACTGCTCTGCAATCATGTTTTTTACGCATAGACTTTTGAGCTATCTTAAATTCTGTAGCTTTTTTTTCAGATTCAAAGATAACATTAGTAAACATACTATAGATATTATTATCATTTTTCCAAATAACACACCACATTAAGTTTGCTCAATCTCCTTACAAAAAAAACTCACATAAAGCATCTCATCATTTACTCTTTCTTCACCAAAGTTCTTAACAGTTTCACCACCCACTTTATAACCATCTAATGCACAATTAAAATGAGATTGATATAATTTATCAATTTTAATAGGTGTCATACAAGAATTATATAAAGATGAACATAAAGTTAATATTAACATAAATTTCATTATGGGTGTTCTAGCATCATCTTGTTTGTTTCCTTTAAATCCTTAATAGTTTTGTTAGCATCCTCTAAATCTTTAGATAGATGTTCAAGTTTTTGTAAGCACCTTTTATTGGCACTATCTTTGGACTTGGAAGAATCTTGAAGCTCTGCGACCTCTTGCTTTAATATTCTAACCTGTTCCTTATATTCGTTTATTATTTCTAAACTGTCAGACATTATTTCTTTTTAAATGTAGATACACCTTTTATACCAAGTATCGTACTAAAAGCACCAACTACAAGTGCTTGATAAAACATTGGTAAATTTGCAAACTTATCAAAAAAAATATCTATCTTTGCTTGTATATTAGGATCATCACTAAACACAGACCATGCTAATAAAAGCAAAGGAATTGAAATTAATATGAGGCAGAACTCATCTTTCCAGTCGCCTTTATGACTATCAATAACAGCTCTTTTAAACTCAACCTCACCATTAGCCATTCGTTCAGCTAACTTTAATTCTGCTACTGATTCTAATTCTTTTGTTTTTCTTCTATTGGATGCAATAGACATTCCTGTCTTAATCATACCTGGAACTAATTTAGCTGCTAAGTTTAACCACATAATTTACTCCTTTATTCTAGTATTAGTTTCTTAATTGACTTTGATCCATCTATGTTTGACTCTAACTCAGCCATTGACTTAATACATTGGTATTGAATATTATTATTCTTATTAGATCTCATTGCAACCCTTTTTCCTTTAAGGCAATCAGACATAGATTCTTGTATTCTGTGTTCTTTAATCTCTCCATTTACAATCATAAGTAAGGCTATAATTAACTCCATTAATGTGCTGTCTTTCCGTTTGCTCTAACTTTATCCTTTAAATCCTCAATATCTTTCAATGCTTTTTCTAATTGATCTCTTAAAAACTCTATATTTACTTTGTTAGTCATATTCATCTCTTGAGTTTCTTCCATTTTCTCAACAGACTTATACAAATCCTCCAATAAAAAATGTTGCTCTTGATCCACAGGCACTTGTTCTGATTTTTTGAGCAAATCATTTTCAAATAATTCTCTTGAGGTTTCCAAAGATACTAACCTTGAGGTTAATTCTGTATATGCAAACACACCCATAGCAACTAAAATTATCAAAGAGGCTACTGTTTTCATAGGCATTTGCACAGCTGCAGATTCAGATATATTTAGTGGTTTATTTTTCATATTGGTTTCATACAAAGTGCTAAGAATACAAAACCTAAAATCAACATACCTGTAAAGTAATAGTTCATGCTTATCCTCATAAATTATTTAGCTACTTTGCCTTTGTTAATACCTTTTTTAATTACATATTCTCTAGTGCCATTAGCATTAGCCTCTACTTCTTTTTTTAAATATCTAAATAAATCCATCTCTTTTAATTTTTTTTCTGCAAGTTTTTTAAAAGACTCAAGAACTTTAGTATCTCTCATTTTTTACCTTTACAAGTACAGATAGAACATTTACATTTTTTATTAGGTTTGAAATTTTTGTGCATCCATTCAAAGACACAATCTATTGCACCAAATAAACCAAAAAAAAATTTATCAATCATAATCTACCATCATTAACTTTATGCCTAACTTCTTCTGTTGTTTTGTAGGACTTCTGTGAATTTTATATGAGCCTTTAGGTTTATCTTTAAGACTCTTACCTTTTTTGTTTTTTCTAAAGGTATTTGTTTTTATGTCTATCAAGGTTATTTTACCATTTTTATCAACGATAACAATATCAAAAGGACAAGCTGGATCTACTGATTTAGCGACAAAATAGCCTTGTCTAGTCAGCTTTGCAATCGCTTCGTATTCGCCTACAGTTCCTTTAATTGATGTTTTTTTTTGTCTATCAGAGATTATTTGTTTATCTGATGGCAAGATATTATTTTATAAGGTAATTATATCCGCTTGTAATAACTGCTGATATGGCAAGTAATATCCATATAGCACCCTTTCCCTTGTTAATGTCTGCTCTTAATGATTTAGTTTCATCCTTGAGTTCCTTTACCTCTTTAACTAAAAAATCAATCTTTACTTCTGTTGCAGATTTTCTTGGCATAATATTATCTTCTTATAAATCCTTGTGGAGCTACAGGAACATTTAAAGGTCGTCTGTATCTATCTATTAATTGATTTATACCAACTGTTTCTGCTGCTGTAACAGTTGGTGTTGCAACTCTTTCTGCTCCAGAAACCAATTCTTCTTGTATTAATTTTTTAGCAGCTTTTTGACCAACAACATCTCTAGCTCTATCAAAAGCACCTCTTGCAGCTAGTAATCCTTGTATGTTTGCAAATTTAAATCCAAAGATACCTACTAATGCTCTACCAGTTTGTTGTATAATTCTTGATAATGCAGATGCAGTATTTGAAGCATTTACTAAATCTCTAGGTTTAAAAGTTTTTCTTACTTCTCTTACAAAATCATCAATTAATCTTAACTCATCTGGATCATACAATTGTTTTAAAACATCATTATATTTTTGCCTTCCAGTTGACCACTGATTTACAAATTTTTGAGGATTAAATATTCCATTGCGACTAGAATCTCTTATTAATTTTTCAAAAGCAGAAGTTCTTAAAGATTGAAAATCTGCACTTTTTGTAGCTAAATCAGATACATCTTGACCTGCTTCTGCACCAAAAATATTTTTCAATCTTTTAATAATAGTTAAAGAACCTTGTTTTTGTCCTAATTGTGCAGAACCAAATATGTAATCAATAGCATTTAAAGGTGTAACATCAGGATCATTTAATATTTTTTGAACTACCTTACCTGCTCTATCATCAATTTTAATACCATTTTTTCTTATTGCATTTATACCAAATAACTTTTGTTTTAAATTAAACTTACTTCTAGCTTGTTTAATGGCATTTAAAGCAACTTCTTCTCCACTAAATAAAGCATTATCTATAGCGTCATCATAAAATTTATCATACTCATTAATAATAGCAGTAAGATTTTTTTTATCAGTTGCATTTTTAGCAGTAGGAAATAATGCAGATATTTTTTTTCTTAAATTTTCAAATTCATTAAATGTAGTTACTGGTAATTTTTTCTTTTTTTGTGGTTTTACTTTTTTTACAAAATTATTTATAAATTGATTAGCTCTTATAGTGGAAGGTGTAAGTTCTTTATCAATAACATCAGTTGATTCTTTAATCGCTTTTTGTATAGAACTTGTTAATACATCTATATTACTATCACCTGCGTTAAATACTGCATCTTTATCAACTGCATTATAAGCTGTAGTTACATTATCTGATGCTTTTTGAAACTCTTTTTGAACTGCATTTAAAACACTTTGACCTGCTGATTCTAAATCTTCTTTTGCAAGTTCACCTTTATTAAATTTATTAAGTAAACTTTTAGCTGATGTTTCTATATCAATGTTTTGTTGTTTTAAAAATTGTCTAGCAGCTGTTTGAGCTTCGCTACCATAAGCACCTTTACTAGCTTCAAATAATGCAGCTATACCTTCTTCTTCTCCTATAGCTTGAGATTTAGCAACTCTAAAACCAAATTTACCAGCACCTGCTTGACCAGCAGCTATATCTGTTTTTACACCTTTAGATAATTCATCGCTAAAACTTTGAATAAACTTTTCATCAAGATTATTAGGATCTATACCTGCATCTTTAGCTGCTTTTTTTCCTTTAGAATTTAAAACTAACTTACCATCTACTTTAGTAGAAAATTTAGGATTACCCACTAAAGATTTCCAAGTTTTTGCTGCAATAGGATTTATTGCACCTTCAAAAACTAATGGTACTGCACCAGAAATAACTGCTCTAGTAACATCAATATCTTGTGATCCTAAAGGTTTAGTTGCAACATCTTGAGCAATAGAAGTTCCAACACCTGCTCCACCAGTATATACAGCTCTTTTTAATAAAGATTTACCTGCTGCTTTAGCTGCTGAAGAATATCCAGGTATATAAGATAAAATTTGAGATGTTGTTTGTAAAATATCTTGTTCTGATGTTCCAGGTTTATTTAAATAAAAAGTTTTACCATCTGGCATAGAAATTAAAATATTATCAAAACTATCTTTTAATATTTTACTCTCTGGAATTTGTGCTTGTATTATTTCTGCTTGTGCTTTTTGATTGGGATTTATTAATAATCCAGCTGCAATTTTAGCTGCACCTTTACCTTTGTATGCACCTATTTCTGGTAGTTCAGGATATTCAGTCCTTTTAGTTCCTGTAAAAAATTCTTTAATAGCACCTAATGATTTTTTAACTGTATTTTCTATTCCTTCTTCATTTTCTAATTTATTAAACTGTGTAATTATATTCTCATCTTCAACTAATTTACCAGGTTTTAAATCAATTTCTTTTTCATCTTCTTTTTCAAAAGCTGATAAAATTTTAGGATCTTCTACAATTTTCATAATTATATCCTATAGTTCGTAAATTTGATCGCCAATTTTTATATATCTTTTACCATTTATAGTCTTTACATTGTTACCTTCTAAGAATTCTTGATCGTAATTTTTAGACAATGAAGATAGTGTTTTTCTTTCATCATCAGATATTAAAGGATTTTCTTTATGAAAATTAGATGTAAATTGTGACCAACTTTTACCACTTATTTTATCTTTTTTAGATAATCCACCATTTCTTTCTACCCAATCATTAGCTTCTTCATTATATTTTAAAGTAATATCATTACCTTTTTTTTGTAATGCAATGTTAGCAGAAATACCTTCTTTAGACATATTTAAACCTGGATTAATATCTTTAACAAATTGTCTTTCTCCATCAGAAATTGAACCTTTAAAATTAGATAAACCTTCTAAAACTAATTTACCAGTAGTTGCACTTAAAACTTCAGCTGCACCTACATTTTGAAAATCAAAATTTAAACCAAATTCACTAGCTAGTTTTCCTGCACTTGTTCTTAACTCTCCAAAATATCCTGTTTTTAAATCTGGTTGTTGTATTAAAGTTTCAATAGTTGCAATATTAGATTGATTTTTTATAGCAGATTCTGCTGCTGAATTTATTGTTGTAAATTTTTTACCAAATGCTTTTCCAATTTCTTTTTGTTCTTCTGTTTCTCCAGCTGCCATTAATGGTGTTTTTTTAGCAGGAGAATATAAATTTGGATTAGCTCTGTATTGTGCTTCTGTTATAAGTTCTTGTTTACCTGTTTGTGTATTTGTTACAGAAAAAGGTTTAGAAGTTTTAGGAGTCATTAATTTTTGTATTTGTGCTGTTTGACCTACAGCAGGAAGAAGTGCTGCAAAAGGATCTTTACCTTGAATACCTTGACCATAGATAGCAGAACCTAATAAAGCACCTTGAGATATATTACCTAATAATCCACCACCTTGATTAGCAGGTGTATTTAATAAACCTTGTAATTGCTCATATCTTTTTCTTAAATTGTCTATCATTATATTAATCCTAATCGTTTTAAATAATCTATATTATATGGGTTGGTTGTTAAATTACTAGCCATTAAACCGCCATAGGGATCAGCAGAATAGCCAAACTGTTGATTTGTAGGTACTATACCCAATATACTATTAACACTATTTTTAGCATTATTATAGTCTGTTTGCAAATCAGAACTTAATGGTGAACCTTGAGGCATATTCATATTACTAAAATATTGGTCAACTTGAGAATCTGGTAAATTTGGATTTATTGCATTTGAGATACTTTGTACTAATTGCGATCTTACATTTGAGTCTGATCCTGCATTATCTATAAAATTATTAACATCTTCTACCGATATTTCTCCTCCTCCACCAAAAAGATTTTCAAATGGATTTGGCATTTTATAACCCATAGCAGTTGAGTCAAAATAAAAATTATACAAACTTCCAGCACCAGGCAATATTGAACTTAATAATCCACCAATAATTTTATTACTTGTTTTTGTGCTTGGACTTATAGATTCTCTAACACCTGTTCTATATTGTTCAAATTCTTTTTTTTGTTCTGGATTTAGTTCTACATCTAAGTATTTACCTGTAATATAATCTAATCTAGCATCATCTTGTCTTTTTGCTTCTTCTATTCTTTTTTGTTCAGCAATTTTTTGTTTTTGTATTTCTTGTTGTCTAATTTGTGCTTGTCTAGCTTCTTTATCTCTTATAGCTTTTTCTTGTGCTGCTTTTTGTTGTGCTGCTTGTTGTTTTCTTAATGCTTCTTGAAAGCCAGGATCAACACCAGAATTTTTATTGTTGTTATTGCTATTGTCACCTCTATTATTACCTCTATCACTTGATTCAGCACTACCTGGAGCTCCACTACCACCTTGATAACCTCCACCACCACTAGAACCATAACTTCCACCAATATAAGATGGAATACCTTGAGGTGTTAATAAACCTAAAGCACCATTATCTTTAAGTATTTCTGCTTCGTCTTTATTAATGTATGCTAAAAATTCACCTTCAGGTGCTATATCGTTTAAAAGTCCTACATATTTTTCAAGATTATTCATTAAGAATTAAATCCTTTTTTATAAAATTATAGAAATGATAACCAAAATATACAAAGCAATAATATGTTTAGTAGGTTTTGCTTTTACTTTAGTTTCAAGATCGTAAATTAATTTTCTTACTTTATCCATTATAATAGTCCTCCTAGTAATCCTAAACCACCACCTAATAACGCACCATAACCACCTCCAAATTGACCACCAACCATAGCACCTCCTAGTGCAGTAGAAAATGGATTGGCTTGTACTGATGATTGTCCTATTGTTGTAGGTAGTCCAGTAGCAATTGGTGATACGAAACCTGCGTATTGTTGTAATGCTTGAGTTGGAGCTAATTGTCTTTGTCTTTGAATATTTTCTAATTGAGATCCTGTTTGAACTAAACTTGGAATTTGAGTAGCAAGACCTAATTGTCTTCCTCTTTCAGTTCCATATTCTTGAAAAGCTAAAGGTAAAGCAGCTTGTGCTACTTGTGAAACTATTTTTTGTTGTGACATTGGAGAACCTGGTGTTCTTCCTGCTGCACTAAATTGTGATTGAACTCCTG
>BCSF01000376.1_pt1 | contig 18504 bp, 20 predicted proteins | sample 1016431 | NCBI WGS metagenome assembly BCSF01 (sample SAMD00045685;SAMD00045686;SAMD00045687;SAMD00045688;SAMD00045689;SAMD00045690;SAMD00045691;SAMD00045692;SAMD00045684;SAMD00045690;SAMD00045691;SAMD00045692;SAMD00045684;SAMD00045685;SAMD00045686;SAMD00045687;SAMD00045688;SAMD00045689, study...
AACCTAAAGCACATGGTTGGGGTGGACAGCCTCCTGACGCAAGAACAGGATGCGGCAGTCCGTAGCTTTAATCGCTTTGGACGATTGGCGTGGGAACGCGCAAGATGGCCGGACACCATCCGCTTGGAGCAAAAATTACCTGATGTACAAGTACGCTCCATCGAGGTTACGAATGGTGGTAGTGGATATACAAGCGCACCAACCGTAACCGTATCGGGTACAGCCACCGCAGTTGCCACTATTAATGCCCATGGGCAAGTAAACGGAATCGCGGTTACCGCAAATGGCGGTGATTACTTATCCGCACCAACCATCACCTTTAGCGGTGGCGGAGGAAGCGGAGCAGAAGCGAAAGCGAACTTAATGGGTGTGCTGGACTATGGGTCAGACATTGGCGAGATCCTCCGCATTACGGAGAAAGATCCGTATGCACATGGCAGTCCCACCGAAGTACCATACCGCGTGGAGTATTCCGCGAGTGGTTATGGCAAGGTGGTACTTGTGGATCGTGCAACCACAACTCCCGTATTTGTATTACATCGCAAGCCCTTCATCGACTACACATCGAGCAGTACTGATTACCCGTACATATTTAGCGAGTACGCGGTAATTGGTGCGTATAGCGATTATTTAGCCGCAGATGGACAGACTGACAAAAGTTTGGTCGCACAGCAACAAGCAGAAGCAGTTCTTATGGCAGAGCTAGATAAGCTCGAACGCCAACAAGGACAAAACAATTTCATCCAATTCACAACTTACGGAACAACAATCTCAACAGCATTTTAATTATGGCTAATGAATACAGAGGAGTAGGACTAAACGGTGGGGAGTTTATCTCTGACACCGCTTCACACACAGGTAGATGGTTTTCTATCGTATCAACCGATGATTCCACACAGATCACAAGTATTAGTGGAAACATTACTAATCTAAGTGACGCGACTACCGGGGGCGGATCAACCCTTACTTTAACTAAAAACACCGCACTCTATGGCGCGTTTGACGAGATCACCTTAGCGGCTGGTAGCGTAATCGCATACAACCGATAGATGCTCACCCACGATCTAAATATCAGCGTCAGTCGCCCTCATACAACGAGTGGCGTGCCTGAAGTCGGCGGCGGACCACCCGCACCTGATGGGGTCATCCAGGCGGAGTCGGGAGCATTTCTGCAAGTAGAGGCGGGGCAATATTTAGCATTCGATTAAAGAGGAGATAAATTATGGCGAACAAGAAAATTTCACAATTAGACGCTTTAGGTACAGCACCAGCGGCGACAGATATTTTACCGATCACAGATGTATCTGACACCACAGGATCAGCACAAGGAACCACCAAGCGGGTAACGGTCGCAAACCTACACAGCGGTCTACAACAAGAACCCGCAGAAGGAGCATTCGTAGATGGCGACAAGACGAAGCTGGATAACATTGAGGCATTAGCCGATGTAACGGATGCAGCCAATGTCGAAGCGGCTGGCGCATTGATGGATAGCGAGGTTACGAACCTCGCCCAAGTAAAAGCATTTGATTCAGCCGACTACGCCCCCGCATCTCACACCCATTCGATTGATGATCTTAGCGATGTAGACACAAGTACAACTGCACCCACCACGAGTGACTTTCTTAAATGGGGTGGGTCAAATTGGGTTCCAGCACTACCTACCGCAGATGTAGATGGACCACTTAACAAAGCCCTCCGAGGAACAGATAATCCACACATCGGAGCTTATCCAAACCAACCATTCAATGCGTTAGAAAACTCCGCTTTATCGGTGATGGTAGTTACTAACTCCGCTGGTGAGTTGGACTTTCTAATTCCTGACGGCGGTAACATTTTCTTAAACAGCCCAAGTGGCGGTAGGGTTTCTCCATCCTTCGGATTCTCTGTAGTAGAGGATTCCAGCGAGCCGGACATTGAGGTAGCTAGTGGTGGAGAGAACTACTCTGTAATTAGCGGAGACTCGGACTCACTAGGAGCTAACGGATTACCAATCAGACAAGGCTTTAACAATCCCGACATCGGGGCAAACCCAGCACCACTCTTAATCTCAGGCGGTTCAATCGCCTAACCAAATTATTAATTATGACAATCTCGGAAATTCAATCAACCTATCCTAACGCTGTATGGTTTGACTCAGCCCACACGGGAACAGAGTCAGGGTCATTTTCACAGCCCTACAATACATTTACAGAAGCACACACCAATGTTTCGGACGGTGGAGTAATTGCCGTAAAATCAGGAACCCACTCAGATAGTCTTTTGAATATCAATAAAAACATAACGGTCGTAGGTACTGGGCATGATGCAATAATATCTAAAACCCCAACTACATTCCAAACTTGGAATCCTTCAAGTGGTATAACTTTTAAAGACTTAGCGATTGTTGAAACTGGTAGTTTCAGTTTCTCTTTTAGACTTCAAGCGGGCGACATTGTTTTTGAAAATTGTAAATTTAGTAATACGGATTCTGCAATGCACGGCTTTATTGGGGGATATAATAACGGCACAGCTAACCTTACCTGCAATAAATGTATATTTGATTTAAAGACTACAAATGATACTACATACCCGGATCAAGGTGCGGTTCTTTATACTTATATTTACGCTCAGTTTGCGAACACCACATTTACAAGTTGCAGTATTAACCTTAACGCAGGTACAGCAGATAACTTCTTAGGTTACGGAAAAAATAGTTCAGAAACACATACTATCAAGAACTGTATCTTCAAAGGTTTTACAGGTTCTGAGACTTTGCACTCAACAAATGCTGGAACTGTAGTAGACACCCATAACTGTTACGGAAATACAGGACACAGCGGAGGAACCAATAACATATTTCAAGATCCTCAATTCGTAGACCCTGCAAGCGGAGACTTCCGCCTTCGCCCAACCTCTCCTTGTATCGGTGCTGGAACCTCAAGCTAAGTAGTCATGGCACTCAATAAGTTACATAAGAAGGATTTTGTTATCGCTATTAAGACTGGCGATGACTCAACCGCTACCGCTTTAGCTGATCTTAAATTCGCCAAAGAAGCGGTAAAGGGTGAATTGTATTTCAATACTGCCACAAGCGGGACCTACGCACAGAAATTATTCATCGCCACAAGTGATGCTGGCACAGGTGTAGCGACTTTGGTGCAGTTGAATTAATGGCTCCTAAGCAGTCAGAGGGCTTATCGGAATCCTCATCTGCCCGTGTAAATGTACAGTTCGCTATCAAGATTATTGTTGGCGTGGCTACTGCGGTGTGGTGCTGGTCTGAGCTTACTAACCGCATGGCGGCAATGGAACTTCAGGTTAGTCGAGTATCGCACGAGTCCACCCTTCTGGGCGATCTATCTGCACGGATGATGCACCTAGAGAAGTTTGCGGAACAGGCAAAGGATGATCTCGATCATTTAGTGGAGATGCAAGACGCTCCAATCACCTCTGACTATCAGCAGTTCGAGCGATTAAAATACTTAGAGAAGGAAGTGGACCGCTTGCGGTACAAGATGGATTGGTGAGATGGGCGAATTACTTATTATGTTACTTACAGGGGGTGGCAGTACGGCTCTCGGTGCTATGCTCAAGGGCAGTTTCGGAATGCTTTTCGAGAGTCGCCGCCAAAAGCACGAGCTTGAACTGGCACGAGAAAGTCGCGCAAATGAAAATTTCATTAAGTTACAAGCTCAGTTGGCTCAAGGAGGTAATGGGGAGTTTGTTTCTTTTAGTCGCCGTATCATTGCTTTTATGGGTATTGGTACTCTTTGCTTGTGCGTCTTGCTCTGCACCGCGTTTCCCCAAGCCGAGTTCCTTTCCATCACTAATGCAAACGGAGAAGGCAGAACAGAACTCCTCTTCGGAATTGTCTCATGGCCAGCCAGCCAAGACCCAATCACGCTATCAAGTGGACACTTGGCATACATGGGTCAGACAGCCCTTATGGGAATCCTCGGCTTTTATTTCGGGCCATCACCTCGCGGATGAATATGATTGACCGCGTCTCAGTAGCCGGAATGAGTGGCACAGCCGCCACCTTTGGCTTATCCACAATCGACTCCTTCCTGGGCATCGCGGTGGGTGCGGTGACCCTCGTATATATGAGCATTAAGCTCTACCAGGAGATCCGCAGAAAATGAAGACCGTTGCGTTAAAGAACCCGAATACGGGGGAATTTACGATGATGCAGTTGACGGGCTTCGGGAGCATCTCGGCAGACGATAGATCGCAGTATGCGAGGGCTACGGATTTTAATGATTTAAAGGAAAAAGCTGTAAAGATAGAGTCAAATGACATTGCCGATTTAAGCATCATTCAGTACAATCGAGCAGAGGGTGCATGGGAAGCAGTATCAGAGTCGGAATTTGTCGATGCAGTTATCGATGGTGGGCAAGCAGACTCTGACCCTGATTATGTTTTAGCGTTCGATATAGACGGGGGGTACGCATGACAGTACGAAGGATCAAGCTAAGGCGCGGCTCTACTACCGAGTGGCAAAATTCCAACCCCGCCTTGAACCAGGGAGAGGTAGGAATCGAGTTTACAGGAAGCGAAATAAGAATGAAGGCGGGAGATGGGTTCACATCGTGGAACGACTTAGCTTACATCGATGACGCGGGATTAAATATTTTGAGACAAGAATATGGGGACGAGGTCACCTTTGAACTCGGACTCGCAACCACACTAAATTAATAAAATGCCAGCTACAGACATACTCGGAAAAATTGGTGAAAAGGTAGGTTTAGAAATAAACAGCCTGTCCACCGATATCGCAACAAACGCCACCAATATCGCTACAAACACAACCGATATTGCGACAAACGCTACGAACATCGCAACGAACACAACTGACATTGCGACTAACGCTAGTAACATTGCAACCAACACATCGGATATCGCAACGAACGCGAGCAACATCGCTTCCAACGATACCGACATTTCTGCATTACAAACCAAGACTAGCTCTTTGGCTACGGATGGTAATAGTGCGACTTTCAGCGGTAATGTATCGGCTCAGAACTTGACCCTTAGTGGTGATCTTACCGTTAATGGTACGACTACTACTCTTAATTCCACCACCGTTGAGATCGAAGATAACATCATCGAGGTAAACTTGGTTGGTTCTGATGGATCTACCACAGGTACTACAGGTGGTATGCAAGTAAACCGTGGTTCCGGCCAAGACAAAGCTCAGGTCATTTGGGATAATACCGCCGATCTGTTCAGCCTTAAAAAAGGTACTGCTGATGCAAAGCTCAATGTTGGGGATGTGGACGCAGAAAAGATCATCGTTCCAAGCGGGTCTGCGATTTTGATCAACAATGTATCGCTAGGAAACTACGCATCATTCGAGACTGAGTTTTTGGCTAATCTTTAATGTCGATACTCGGACAAATTGGCGAGAGGGTAGGGACTGAAATAAGTTCCCTATCTTCTCGTGTTACCTCCCTGGAATCCAACGGGGGGGGCGGAGGTGGCAGTACACCTGTTGATAGTTACTCGGAGACAACTTACACCAACGGCGTGGTCACGGGTATATCCACATGGTCCACTTCGTCTAAAACAAACTTAGTGCAGACCAAGTCGTTCACATACACTAACGGTTTACTAACTGAGATTGAGGTCGCTGATGGATCGAATGTAACGGAGTTAACAACGACATTTACTTACGATTCAAACGGCAACCTGGAGTCGATTACGAAGGATTACGCATAATGACTTGGACTTACACAGCCTCCTCCCATTCATCAGGTAATAGAAATGTATTATCAGTAGTCGCTGGAACTACAGAGAATGATCTGAGTGGTTTAGTGGGTCTGACAGGTGTAACTCATTACATAAACGAAAACCATATTGATGTTTACGAGATAGCCGCTGATACAAAAATAGTAATAAATGGCACTTTATATCACGATCCTGATACTGAGATATTAATCATGCTTCATACCAATGCAGGTTTGAGTAATTCAACTGCAACAAATGCCATGAATATTAGCGGGACGAATGCGAATCCAGCGTTTTATTATTATGGCACTACTCGGACTAATTCAACTAGAGGTACATCGACTAACTCTAAAAGCACAGGTTTAATATTCACAGGTTCTCCTATCAGTAATTGGCATCCGAGTGACGCTTGTATGGGCGGTGGTGGCAGCAACTCTAGCTTTGTTGGTAGAGGCGGTGTGATTTTAACAGGTAGACCTTGTACGGGGTCAATGAATCTTGATGTTATTGGAACTACTTGGAGAGGAACTACATCTTCACTTGAGTGGCGTAATCCATTCGGTAATGCCAATGGTTCATTCGATGGTACATTTGATGGAGTTGCAGTTTTGCTTCCAGCTTTCAACGCTACTTTTAAGTTTGCAAACTCGTCTATTGGTGAGGTTATTAACCAAGGTGTAATTACTTACCATACGCTCCGTGAGTTCGATGTTTCTCAGAATATTAACGACTACGACATTGGTTCAGACGGACTGACTAATCAATCCCATCGTGAATACGAAGTCATCAACTCTGCAACAGGTACGGATGTGGTCAAGATGTGGCGTAATACGCGGGGCAATACAGGTCAGCGTGGAGTAGTTGTAGTCAAAAAAGAAGTCTCGTTTAATTTTAAAAATGCAAGTGGCACGGCAATAGAAGGCTTAAAACTATACCTTGAGGATAATCCATCCACTTACGCCAAGAACGCTACATTTGTAAAAAGCAAAGCATTTGATACTACCAACGGATACACAGCGTCGGGTGACTCGCCTATTACGAGAGGTACAGTAAATGCCAATGGTGATATGGTTTATGATTACACAACTCCAGAGGTGTACAATAAAACTTCAGATGCAAGCGGTAATGTAGCAAAATTCGAGGTACTGACAGGCGTACAAATTCACGAATTTAATACAAACGATTCAGACGCGGCTACAATCTATGGTATGCACATTCGCAATAATGGTAATTGGGGACTTAGTTCAACGAACACAAGAGGCCCAGCATATTCTGATTGGGACACGGATAACTTCGGGGGTTTCTATCGCGTAGATCGCCGTTCAGACTCCAATACAAACGCAGACGACTTTACATTTAAGTTCTGTTCATACGGACACTCCTTGTCCACCTCATCACAGGCATTAAAAGGTCTTGGTGAACTTGCTGTTAATTGGGTTTTGTTTGATGACCTTACAATCACCGAGTCTGACAAAGCCATTGTAGACGCTTACATCGAAATAGAAAACTCCGCTAAATTCTACGATAGAGCGAAGTCCTACCTCACAGACAATTACGCGGGTGAAACTTCTACAATCGTAGCTCGATCAGGAAATGAAATTGACCTTGGTTCTTATAATTTGGTTATCGATGCAACTGCTTCGTCCGTGTTCGCTCTTAGCGGGTCAACCATCACGATCAAAGCGACCACTTTTACGGGTGATTTAACGACCACAGGCACGATCACATTATCCAATGGAGCAAGCGTTCTTGGCACATATACAGATGCTAACGGAACGAACATCATCTTGCCTTGGTCTGTGACTAATGTCGAAGCTACCGCGACCCTACAGCTTTACAATGTGACCAAGGATGCTGAGGTTGTTAACCAAGTAGTACCAGGCACAGCTAATACGAAAGTATCTACCAACGGAACTTATACGACTTCCCAAATCGCATCAGGGGACAACATTCGTTTACGCATTACTTGCCAAGCTGGAGCCGCCGCCTTCCTTCCGTATGAAGCATTTGGCGTGGCATCCTCTGCTGGTATCTCGTTTAGAGCGGATCAGCAACCCGATACCGTTTATAACTCAAATGGAATCGATGGTAGTAACATAAGCACACTTACCGCCGACTACCCCAATGTACAGATAGACATCTCCGATGGGGATGGTATTGCAGACGCTCGCGAGTTGTATGCTTTCTATGTGTACCAATCTACCACATCCACAGGTATTGAGAATTGGTTCGGAGCGATCACCGCAATCGATGCGATGAACTACCGTGTAAATACAGATGTGGTCGATATTAAACTACAGAATACAGGCTCTACTGCGTTGGTCATATCGGGTGCCAGGATCTATCGGGACGATGATACATCGATCCTACACGCTGAAAGCGGAGATTTACCGATGACTTTAGACGCTGGTAACCTCGTTCAGTACATCGCTCCACAGATCGACACAGCCATGAATAACAACACCAAGTTAGACGGGGTCGATAAAAACTCCAAGCTAATCCCAGCACTTCTATGAGCAGATACCGCAGTTACGGACAACTAGACGATCCATTCGTTATGGAGGGGGATACATTCTTCTCCCGCATGAATGCTCGTCTGCGTCCAACACAACTCCAACCTGGAGAGGTAGCGTTGTCGGAGAATGGGCGAATGAGCGAGGATGGTACATGGCAACCACGCAAAGGATTACAGACTTTGAGCGGTGCGATCACATTGGATGCGGCGGCTATTCGCTTGCCTTACCGAGTTGTCAGCGGATCAAGGAATAATGGAGTGGTGACATTGACCTTGGAGTCTATTCCAAGTGTCGCCTTTGAGCCGGGTTCAGACATTACAATTGCTGGAGTAACTGCCGCAACTGATGCACCCAATGGCACATTTACTTTGAGTGAAGTATTCTTTGCAAATCGAGAAATTCAGTACGCACAGGCTGGAGCCAATGAATCTTTTACCACCGATGCTGATTCCATCGTAGCTCCCGAATCGAGCATTCCTACACAATTAGATTTTACTATCACCGAGGATGCCGCCAACGAGGTATTTGGTTCCTGTATATATAGCGATCCCGAATCAACTTTCACAGATGATTACATCTTCACCGCTACAAATTCGGTGATGCAGATTCTGCGGTTACGCGACCAGGTGGAGTACAAGGTTCGCTACCCAAGTGGCCAAACTCTCAGCGGTAGGTGTCACTTGATGCAAGCGGACAATAAGGTGTATGTGTTCCGCGGAACCGCCACCACGCTTGAATGCAATCCCTCGCTTACTGAGCATACTATTGCCACAGCATCGCGAGTAAATAAGACGATTACAATCACCACCACAGCATCGCACAATTTAGTACAGGATCAATTCATCACACTTGTGGGGTTAGGTGATTACGATCAGGGTGGTAACCCAAACGGAATTTACCAGGTGAGTGCGAACAATCTCACAGGCACATCCTTTGAGGTAACTTTTAGCACCAACGATACAGGCAATGAAACTTACATAACCAGCGGTGCTAGGGTAGAGCATTTCAACGACTTCTCATTAGTCGCAAATGGAGCATACACCTTACCTGACTATATCGTGGATACGGTGATTAGTGGCACAGCAAACTATGTCGCTGGAAACAATGCTAACCCACAAGGACAGGACGGGCAGATTACAATAAAGGAGGTAGGGCATGGGTTGGAGATTAGCCAAACCTTAACGATTGTTGATGCTGGATCGCCTATCGATCTGTACATTGGCAAGGAAGTAAAAGTCAGTCAGATAATAGATGCGGATCACTTCACCATACCCTTAACGGTTGGACCAATAGCTTATGCAGATTCTGTAATCCTCAAACTAGCAAAGAAGAACCCAATCAGTTTCCTTCGCCATATGCCAGCCGCACCCTTCGCGATCCAAAACCAGCGGAGAATGTGGATGCCATATTTCTATGAAGAGAATTACGATGTTACCCCATCTACTTGGCAACCAAGAGCGGGCAAAGACGAGATTATTGCCAGCGATATTTTAGACCCCGATACATACGATGTAATCGGTGGGCAGTTCAAGGTGACCGGGGGGAGTAATGATTTTGTGGTAGGAATAAAACCATTCACCGAGGACAGAATTATGGTGATGTGTCGCAGAAGCATTCACCAACTTACTGGAGCCTCCGGCTCATTGAGTGACATTGGTATGAATGTGGTAACCGAAGACCTTGGATGTGCCGCAAGGAATACAATTGTCCAGATAGCAAACCGTTTACTTTTCCTTTCTGATAAGGGCGTGTATGGATTGGAGTTTTTAGATCAGTACAACTTGCGGGGTAACGAGATTCCACTAAGCGATCCAATCCAGCCTTACATAGATCGTATTAATCAACGCTTCATTGATCGAGCAGTAGCAGCTTACTTCGATAATCGTTATTGGATCGCCGTGCCATTGGATGGTTCGCCCGAAAATAATTACATCTTCGTTTACAACTTCCTCAATAAGGGATGGGAATCGGTGGACCGGGTGGACAGTTTACAATTCAATGTCCGAGATATGCTCATTGGTCGAGAGGGTGAAGAGAATCGCCTCTACATTACCACCAGCGAAGGGGGAGTACATAAGGTGGATGGATTTGATGGCGGGGACCAAGTGAGTGTTCAAGCGGGTGTATCAGTTCCTGAGACAATCCCGATTGAGAGTAGATTAGTTACCCGCGAATACGACTGCGATAACTTGGATCGAAAAGTATTTAGCCGCTCCGAGCTTCACTTAAAAAGCCAACCTGACTCAATCAGCGATGCGGACATTGTTTACCAAACAACAGACCCTGACCGCTCACAGTCTGCCCAAACGGTTAGTAGCTTACTAAGCACAACCCTCGCACAAGGAGAAGACGCGAGCATTAGGTCGCGGATTCGACTGCGGGGTTATGGATGCTCGGTAAATATTAGACCAACCCAGGGTAGACCCTATGTCCGAGCCGTAAAAGTAGAGGGCAGAATTACGGACAGATCAACCACTTCAACCACATAAAATATCATGGCAATCTTATCAGTACAGGACGAGTTTCAGAACGGTGATAATGTCACCGCTGGCAATCTAAACAACTTGGTTAACCAAGCAAACTTCACCAACAATACCACCGATAATTCCACCCTTGAGGTGCATAGTTCGGGATACTTAAAAGTGAAGGACTTAGGTGTAGCCACACAGCATTTAGCAGACGGTGCGGTGACTGCGGATAAGATTGATTCAAATTTAAATATATCAACTTTCAATAATGACTCAGGTTTCACGAGTAACTCAGGCACAGTAAGTTTTATAAATGTAAGTAATGGACTCTCTAGTTCTACAGGCGGGCCAATAACTTCAACAGGTATTATTGGTTTAAGTAGTACAGGTGTTACAGCCGCTAGTTACACCAACCCAAACATTACTGTCGATGCTCAAGGAAGAATTACTTCTGCGAGTAATGGTAGTGCGGGTAGTGGTAGCGTTTCAGGCGTTAGTACAGCCATAGCAACAGGAGGCTCATCCACAAATACTGCCTTAACCCAAAATGTCGATACATTACTAGGGTCGTTATCCTTGAATGATATAGGTGCATCTAGCCAATCACAGATGATTCATTTTGCAATTGGAGTAGGTATCTCAGGAGCATTAAACGATCAATCAATTGGTTTAGACTTTTTCAGTCCTAGTGGTTCAACGGATTGGTATTTAACAAATACGCACGGTTATTACAGTAGAGGTACAGGGGCAGTTGAATGGGATAATGACGCTGTGGCAGGTTCTGTTCATAATGATAAAGCGAGTGGTTATGCAGATGATACATATTATGGAATTGATAATATAAATTGTCTTCATGTTAAATTTACACGAAATGGAAATAACCAACTAGATGTTTATATTAAGCATCTTCAAGCATCGTCTGCGTATTATAATAATTGGTCGTTAATTGGTAAGGTTTATAAAAGTGGAACAAGCGGTACTCCGGTTTCTAAATACAGTAGCGGATGGCAAACTAGTTTTGGCGGAACATCTGTAGCTAACGGTGGCTCCATAACTGTAACGCACAATCTAGGAACCACAGATGTTAATTGGACTATGTACGCAAATTCTAGTGCTTCAGACACAGGTGCTTCTTCTATACACGGTCACGATGTATTCACTAGCGGACGCTTTGGTGCATTTGTTAAAAACTTAACAAGTAATACAATCACATTTGAGTTAGCAGCAAATGGATATTCAAGAGCCAACGGATCAGGTGCGACTATCACCGAAAGTTTCACAGGAGACTATGTTAAAGTAGTAGTCATAGGATGATTGAATCTCATTTTGGTTTTTGGAAAGTAGGATAATGGGACAACTGCACTCCAGCATGATGAAAAAGCTCACGGGGTTGGCCCCGTTTGAGCAAGTCATGTCGTTTTACGATAATCTACAGGATTTTAGTAACGAGATGAACAACTACTTGGTAGGCGGGTTAGTGATAAGTACCCCCACCATGTTCGTGATGGCAAAACCAATTGATTCATCGCAACTGCCTGACGCTCAATGGTACACCGAGAAACCCGATTGTTGGTATGTCCGCTGGTTTGCGGGGGAGGGTGCATTACAAGCGATCATGGATTCGGTAAATCCGCTGGAGAAAGTAATGTTCCAACGAGTCCGCGAGCATATGGAAACAGAACCAAGAATCTACAAATGGAAACGACTTTATAACCTTGTAAGGAGAAAAAATCATGGGAAGCACTAAAGCAATGTTTGGCATGGGTGTGCCGAAAAACACTCGTAAAACACAATTAGCACTAGGTGCTGGGGCGGGATTAATAAATCGCGATAAAGGTCCAGCGCCTTCACCAATGCCAGCTAGATATGGTCCTCCAATAAACTACGGCCCATCTCCGTATGGCCCCGCTTTTCGTTATGGAGAAGTACAGCCTTACCAGCCTAGTAGCCCAGTAATGGCCCAACAACCTATGGTAAATTACACCGTAAAAAACGGAGTTAAACGAAGTGTATCACCACCACCACCTCGGCCTGCGTTCCAGCAAGTATCACCACCACCAAACCCTGAGATGTATAAAAGGAAAATGAATAGAGCTACCGCATCGGTTAGACCCTTTCAATTCTAGGAGGACAAAATTATGGGAAGTACAAAAGTACAAGCGCCACCGCCTCGCGATTATGGGTTAGAAACCCGCGATACATTAGAGGCACAAGTTCAATTAGCACCACAATTATTTGCAAGCGAAGCACACTTTCGTCCGCAGTATGCACAACTCGAAAGAGGAATCATGCTGGAGAATCTCGGACTCGATCCACGCCTCGGATTGCTTGATGCATTTCGCCAGGTAAGCGGTGCGCAAAAGGATATTCAGTACGACAGCACAGCCGCAGACATTGATATGATCCGCGACTTGGGTCCCGCACTAGCGGAGGCTCAACGCCAAGCAGACCCCGAAGCTGATGCACTACGCCAAGCAATCATGGCAGACGCGAGTGCTGGGCTGGAGGAAGGAGCCGGAGAATTTAGCCAACTCGCACAGGATGCCCGTGAGGACTACTTTAGTGGCGAAGGATTAACCGCCCTGGAGCAACGAGAATTAGATCAGCAGATTCTTGAGGGAGCCGCAGATCGCGGAATGGAAACTCAGGCATCCACATTGGAAGACCAAATCCTTGGACGACTCTCTGCAAACCGCGAGATTCGCGATCAGCGAAGAAATGTATTTGAGCGGGCATTAGCCAATGAGAATGCGGCCCAGCAACAAGCATTACAAAATGCGGGTACTGCGTATTCGATGGGCAACTTCGATCCATTGCTCGCACTTACCGGGCGCACAGGAAATAGCCCAATGATGGCACAGCAAGGATTCGGTGGTGCTGGGTTTACACTTAATAGTAGCCCTGCAATATTTAACCCCGAATCGGCATACGCTGGCTCGCTTGCCGCAAGTAATCAGCAGAACATTATGGATGCTCGTACCGCGACTGCCGCGAATCGCGCAAACTTGTTAGCGGGAGGAATGAAGATGTTCGGATCACTTGGTTCTGCCGCAATTGGACAAATGGGATAAGGAGATAATTAATATGGCAAGACGACCTTTTTTCGGACAGAGCGATACCAAGATCGCCAAGATGGATATGCAAGCCGCGACCGCGCCAGGGCGCGCATACGCCGCCGCGTTTCAAGGACTAGGCGAAGATATCGGCGGCGCGATTGAGAAGTATCAGCTTAATAAGGAGAAGCGGGCAAAGCTAGAGGGTGAGATCGAGGCAATGCTTCCTACATATATGCAAGACCTCACTATGTCCGGGAATGAAGAATCCGATAAGAAGAACATGTCTCGCCTTGAGAAGTTCCAAAAAGGAGACATGAGTATGTCCGATCTCCAGGGTTTGGCGGGCGAGCTTGCGATGCGTGACAGACAAGCAACTAAAGGTTTAGATCAACGCTATAAGCAAGCACAGATACAAGGTTTAGAGTTTGAGAATAGATTTAAAAAGGCGGATGAAGAAAATCGCTTACTTCGTAGCACTCTTGAGACTGAAGGTGCTGGTCTTCTTAATAAACTTAGAGACAAGCAACTTGCTGTAGCTGGCATAGAGAAGCAACTAAAGGAAAACGAGTTAGGCGTTAACAAAGAACGACTCAAAACTGACCTAGAACAAGCTAAGGCATCACTCGCTAGAACCCAAGAGGAAGTAACGCAAAAGCGTAACACTAATAGCGTGTTTGCTGAACTACATCAAAAAGACTTAACTAAATATGCTTTAGATGTTGCCCAGGCAAAATCTAGGCTGGCTATTAATGCAGAGGAGTTAGACCAGCTAAGAGCATCGAGTGATGTGAATCTTGAAACTAAGAAAGAGAATTTAAGTATCCTACAAGCAGAACGCAAAAAGTTGGAGCAAGAATTGTCACAAAAACAGCAACTTATGAATGCGCTCTCTACGAGTGAATCAAGTGAAGAAATAGATTTCATATTACCAATAGATATTGACGATGCTTTCCAAAAAGATGCGGCTGGTTTATTCTATAACATTGTAGGTGGAATTGGTGGTTTATTTGGAGCTGATATTACACCCGAAACTACTTCCCAGGCTCAAAATTTACGAATGCTTGAAACTGTTCTTTTACCAGCATTGACAAGTGATATTTCATCTTGGCCGTCTAAATTTACCCTTGAAATAGCTAGAGGTAAAATACATCTTCCGAATGATCGTGACGATATTGGTCAAAGGAAAATAGAGCAACTTATACCTGACTGAAAGTTACGATTAAAAGAGGCAGAAGGTACAATAAGGTCCGGAAAGACTGATACAAATTATTTCCAAGAAGCAGTTAATCAAGCAAGTCGAATCCGTTCGATAATTCCAATATTGGAAAATTCTTTGAAAGCTAAAAATGATGATCAAAACTCTAGCATCACGGGTAAAACATCTACAAATGTTGGATTTAGGATTTTAAAATAATGATTAAAGTAGAGATAGATGGGGTAGGTGTTGTTGAGTTTGATGATTCGTTTAGCGAGTTGTCACCAGCGGAACAGCAAAAAACCGTAAATGAAATAAGTGCTAAATACACACCTCGCCGATCTTCTGACCTAGATAAAGCGGGAGCAGTCGCTAAAGGATTCAATACAGGTTTTCTAGCTGATACCTTTGGTGCGCCCGTTGATCTGGTAAATGCGGGGTTGAGTGCAGTCGGACTTGGTACAGAAGCCCCATTTGGAGGTAGTGAGTCGATACGCAGATTACTTGCCGCTGGTAATATGGGGTACGCCGATGAAAAGGATTTACCCGAAGATCAGAGAGCATTGGCCCGTGGCGGAAGAACTGCTGGGCAAGTTGGGGGTATGGCTGCTCCCGTTTTTGGGATGGCGGGTCGCCTATCTCCCGCACAAGCCGCAACGCAAGTAATTCCAAATGTAAACACAACAAGTAAATTAGGGCGCGAAGCATTATTAATGCGTGACACTCTTGCAAATGCGGCAAGATCTACGGCTCGGAACCCAGGGCAGATGGCGGCGATTGAGGGTGCTTCCGCTTATGGTGCGGGTCAAGCTCGCATGATTGCAGAAGATGTAGCACCTGGTAACGAGTTTGTGGGAGCCGTGAGCGAAGGAGTCGGAGGATTACTTAGCCCATTAGCGTTAGCAAGAAAACCAATCGAGAAGGCTAAACAATTTGCAGACACATTTTCACCATCAGGACGCGAGCGTGCCGCATCTCAGAAAGTATCAGAAATATTAAGAGAGCAGAATCCAGGTATTACCGATGAGCAAATAACGGGGATTGCGAGACAACTGAGAGATGCAGAGGGTCCAGGCAGAACTGCACAGGTCACATCAGATGAATTAGCAAGAAAGACATTTACCGCAATGGATAATAAACTTATCGCAGATGCGGGAGATGAGGCTAAGACTGCCATAAAGAATCAAAATAAAAAGACCACAGAAGCATTCAATCGCAAGATTCGCCAAATGCAGAACACCGGTAATCCTGACATCTTACCATTCCGCAGAATAATTCGCCTAGATATGTTTACTAAGCGTATGCAAACTCGTGTCGATAATGCAGAGTCTAGAGTAGGGGAAGCAGTTGCAAAAGTATTGAATAAAAACTCCGATGATGCGGTTGCCGCGTCCCGCGAAGCACGCAGAATATTGGATGATGAGCTAAAGAAAGCCCGCCAAACAGAGACACAATTATGGAGTGAGGTGGATAAGTCTGTAACTATTCCAAACCTTGGCATGGGTACTATAAAAAGGACCGATAAAATAAAAGCAGAAATGCTTCCGGAGGAAAAACTACCCGCACCTATTGAGGCTTTTGTAAATAGACTGAGAAGAAATGAAAAAGTAGGTAAAGACGCAGAACCATACTTTCAAAGACAATCAGACCTACAACCAACTCCAAGACCCATAGAAAAACCATCTCCAATATCTGCAAAGGATCTTTTCCGCGCTAGAAGCCGTGCATTAGAAATGGCTCGTGAAGCAAAAGCTAAGATGAAGTTCGGAGAGGCGCGCAGAATGAACGAGATCGCAGATGCTATGCTTGATGACTTAATGACGGTGTCTGATGAAACTGCTACCCTAGCACGCGACTTTAGCCGAAAATTAAATGAGCGTTTTAATACAAAATTAATAAAAGGCATTCGTGATGCAGAACCCGAAGTCGCGCTTGAGAAAGGTATAGGTGCGGCAAGTGATACACAGCGAGCATTAAATATACAAGCAATGAGGCGCGCCACAGAAAGTGGTGAGGCGAGTGAAGCATTAGCTAAGACTCAAAAGAACTTCATACAAGCTGGAGCCGCAAGAGTTATAGATCCACAGACCGGGCAAGTGAATCCACGCAAACTTGCAGAACTAATTAAGAATAATCCGCAAACACTTCGCGAGGTTGGACTTCTTAATGATATTACCAACATGGATCAACAAGTTCGTCTTGCCGAAATACTGCAAAAGACTGCGAAGGAGGGACAAGGATTTGCCACACAAAGAAGCATCGCTGGTCAAATACTCGATAAAGGGAAGAAAGGAGGGCTAAGGAATGTAGTTAATAACGCTTTTGAATCCAAGTTCCAAGCAGAGGCATTTCGCGACTTAACTAATATGGTAAAGCGTGCAAAGAGTCCCGAAGCGTTAGAAGGATTAAGGCATGAAGTATTTGATACGCTTTTAAGTAAAGCTACAATTAAAGGCGGTGACCTGGATGGATTGATTAGCGGTAAACAGCTTGAGGAACTACTTAGTTCTAAGGTAGGCGAGAAAACATTACGCCAAAACCTACTAAGTTCAAAATTAGTAACTCCTGAGCAACTTACCAATCTTGCACATATTGGTCGAAAGGCTCGTATATTTGAGGAAGCGGCTACAGATCCAGCAAAGTTAAATACGATTATCACCACAGGTGATGGCGTGGTAAACCTCCTTGCAAGAGTCATCGGTTCAAAGGTTGGCGCAAATTCCGCAGTCGGGCAAATGATGGGTGGAACTACTCTAATTGCTCAAAGTGCTTTTTCTAAGATGGCGCAAAAAACTATCGAGAAAGTACCAGCACTAAAGGTGCAAAGCGTACTTACTAAGGCGATGGAAGATCCCAAATTTATGGCAATGTTATTAGAGATGGGACCAAAGTCTCCAAAGCAAGTAAACACTCGGATTAATGCCTATCTTTTACAGGCTGGTCTTCTCGAAGATTGACAAAACCTAACGAGTCAAGTAGCGTGAAGATTGTGTAGTTTTCATCAACTACCTTTTGTTATTAAGCGGGGGCAACCCCGCTTTTTTTTGCACTTTTTTTTGTTAATAGTTGACACAAATGTCTTTTGTGTTTTTGGTGCATCTCATCGATCCTCGATTGATAAGATTTAACTAAATTGCCGGCGTAGCTCAGTTGGTAGAGCAGGAGACTCTTAATCTTTCGTAGATCGTGATGAATAAAACCATTACGCACTATGAATATATTGACCAAATCTACCCAAATCGATACCAAGTCTCGGATGTTGAATGTGAACACCCCTATTCACGCCGACTTGCCCAACGGCGTTAAATTAATAACGCAAGACTACAGAGATGTTGTCGCTGAACTCACTAAGCCCGATTGGCCCTTGATCGATCAGTTGTTTTGGACTTACGAAACATCTAAGCTAAGTGCTGGTAACCCGAAGGACGATACTAAGCGCAAGAATGTGGTGGCTATGCGCCGCATCTTGGAGCGTGCTGGTATCGACCCCTCGAAGTGCGACATCCGCCATTTCGCGGGTTCGATATCGAACCGCTGTATCGCTGAGTGGTACGTATGTA
>BCSF01000375.1_pt1 | contig 18498 bp, 15 predicted proteins | sample 1016431 | NCBI WGS metagenome assembly BCSF01 (sample SAMD00045685;SAMD00045686;SAMD00045687;SAMD00045688;SAMD00045689;SAMD00045690;SAMD00045691;SAMD00045692;SAMD00045684;SAMD00045690;SAMD00045691;SAMD00045692;SAMD00045684;SAMD00045685;SAMD00045686;SAMD00045687;SAMD00045688;SAMD00045689, study...
GATGATGGCCATTGCATCAGGGCGCGACCCCTCAGAGGTCGAGGAGCTCAAAGACAAACTGAGCGCGGCCAACGCAGATCGAGAAGCGCTTATTGCTCGGCTCAGAGATGCGCAGATTCAAATGCAGTTACTACGAGAGCAGATACATGAGTTGCAAACAGCGGTGATTGATAAGCTCTCACTCTTCGCCGGTGATCATCCGATTAAGACCAGGGATGAGAGCGAGGTCATACTTCACCCATCAGTAAGTGAATGGTTGCCTGATGGTCGAAAGTAGGATATGATTGTAAGGTGTTTTAGTTGGTCACCTCCCCCTAGTTCGTCTCTCGGCTCCTCTTACCGCTAACAGCGGTTGATGTTCTAGGGGGTTGGTGTCTAGCCTACTCCAGAGTCAGCATCACAACGCGAGGATATCCACATATCAACCTATGTTAGATCCGTGATGCTGACTCTAGACTAGACTAGACTAGACAAGGGCTGATAAAGCGTTTATTATCTGCTACGAGTATTAATGCGCTTCTGTTGAAGAAATGAGGTAAACCCACCATCAGGAGCGATCTATGGATGATCACACTCACGAGCGTGACCCACGACACATGAGGGCGCTCTCACCTCGATTCAGGACACGAGGAATCACAGGCACTCAGATCAGTGGTGGGGTGATCACAGGTAAAGAGCAGAACCCTCAACTCACAGGGCTCAACTGGGTTCAAGAAGCTGAAGAGATGCTTCGTACTGACCCTATTGTGAGACGCTCTTGGCACATGCTCAGACAGACTTTACTCTCAGCGACTTGGCGGTTTCAACCAGCCATCGAGGGTGATGAGATCGCTGAGGAGCTCGCTCGGTTTGCAAATGAGTGCTGGGGCTTTGACGGTTACTCTGGTCAAATGTCGATCTCGTGGGAGGATCAACTCGCCTACCTCTTCGAGTTTGTACCCCTCGGCTATCGATACGCTGAGGAGATCTACAAGGTAGGGCCAGACTCTAAAGGCTCAGTCAAGGTTTGGCTCTCTCACTACGCAGACCGCGAGCCCAGCGCGCATCAGAAGTGGCTGAGTCGAGACGCTCAACAACTCGATGGAGTGATCCAGAATACGGTTGGTATTACATACACTCCTGAGCCTATACCGGCAAACAAGCTCTTGCTCCTCACCCTCAATAAGACCGGTTCAAACTTTGAGGGCGTGGGGATGCTTCGGCCTGTATGGTGGTGGTGGAGAACTAAGCAGAGGGTGAGTAACCTGATGTGTGTTGGTCTCGACCGTTGGGCAGTGCCATCCCCCAAGGTGGTGGTTGATCGCTCACAAGCTGAGGCGCTCGGGTTAAGTGATGGTGACATCGACGCCATGATTGATGATGCTGAGGGTCAAGCTCAAGCCTTCATCAGCGCTGAGCAGAGCTATTTGGTTGATAACGCAGCTGTTAAGTTCGACACTTACGCGGCTACTCCCAACCTCTACGCAGATGGCCCCATCAATATCATCACTAAATGTGATTCACAGATAGCCGCTGCTTTCCTCACTCAGTTTGCTGACCTTGGCAATACTGAGACAGGCGCTCGATCTGTTGGTGAGATTCATCAGTCTTCAGGCGCGCGGCTATCAATCTATGTGATGTGATCGCCTCGGCTGTGTCAGGTGTTGATCGTCGAGGAGCTGGGACCATCGGCCGCCTCATCAGATGGAACTATGGAGCGGTCGACCCCTCCAAGTTGCCTAGATTGACTCACTCAGGGCTTGATACTGATGATCTAGCTGAGTCTCTCGGCGCTCTGCCTGGTCTAGTGCAAGCTGGCCTAATCACTCCTGACGATGAGCTAGAACGAGCCATCAGGGATCGACTCGGCGCGGGTGAGCTACCTGAAGACGCTCAGCGCTCACCGCTCTCTAGGGTCTCGACCGTTGGCGGTGGTGGTGGTGTATCAGCTCTCACTGAGCAGCTCATCAGGAGGCGTCGAGATGGCAAAGCGTAAACGCACCAAAGCGCAGACGCCAGCGCCCCCAAAAGATCGGCGCACAGGTAGCGCCACGAATCCCAAGGGGTCAGCCTCAGGCGCTCGTGGTGGCATTGAGATAGGTGAGCAGGCTCTCAAAGCTCTTGAGAACATGCGCGACACTCACAACGCTCGATTCACCAAGGCCTCACGACGTGTTGATCTCGGCACGCTTAAGGCTGTCTTCCGTCGTGGCGCGGGTGCTTTCAGTGTTAGCCATCGACCGGGGATGACTCGAAATGGTTGGGCGCTTGCTCGTGTGCGCACCTTCCTTAAGCTCGTCGCTACAGGTCAGCGCAAGAAAGCTTACACAGGTGATCTTGACTTACTCCCTAAAGGTCACCCTCAACGCCGAGAGTCTGAAGCAAAGGCTGAGTTAATGGCGATACCTGACAAGTATTCTCATATTGACTTCACCCCACCTCAGGGCGCTAGAGACGCGGCCAAGCGAGCGCTTGAAGTCAGAGCAGATAAGCCTGAGTCACAGCGAGGAATGACCCCCGTTGGAATCGCTCGAGCTCGTGACCTGAAAGCGGGTAAGCAGTTAAGCCCTGAGACTGTCAAGCGCATGCTCGCTTACTTCACTCGCCATGAGATCGACAAGCAAGGCTCAACCTGGGATGACCAAGGGAAGGGCTGGCAGGCTTGGCAAGGTTGGGGCGGTGATGCCGGTTTTGCATGGGCGCGAAAGGTAGTTAAACAGATGGATTCAGCAGACAAGAAGAGTCAATCACTCAGGGCTTATGGTGAAGCTCTCCAACTCTCAGAGGCTCCCAGCTATGATGTACCTGATGGGCTTACCATCGGTCGACCATTCAAGACGCTCTCTCTTGGTCAGGTGAGCTCACGCATGAGCGGTGAGTCAATCGGTAAAGAGATTGACGTAGACATGCTCTCTGAGATGCTCAGAGTGTACCGAGAGCGCAAGGACGCGGACCCCGTTATCATCGACTGGCAACACGCCACATCACCCTTTAACGGTGGACCCCCTGCACCCCCTGAGAGTGGCAACGCTCTCGGCTTAATCGTCGACTTAGAACTCAGAGAAGATGGCCTTTACGCGGTCCCTGCCTACAACGAGCGCGGCTTAACCGTGGTCAAAGAAGCGGGGGGGGTTCTGTGGTCATCTCCTGAGTTTATCACTGGCGATGTACACGACAGAAGTGGTGGAGACCTGATAGGTAAAGCCCAGCTGTTAGCAATCACCCTCACCCCTCGGCCTGCTCAGTCTCACGACCGCATCGACCGAGTAACCCTTAACGAAAGGCTTGAGATGGACAATCTCGAATCAATGAGTCTTGAGGATCTCCGTGCTGCTCTCGTCGCTAAAGATGAGATGGTCAAGGAGCTCGAAGAGATGATCAAAGAAATGAAAGCTGACAATGAGGCCAACCTCAAAACTGAGTCTGAAGAAGACAAGGTTGAAGAGATGGCTGAAGATAAGTCTGAAGATAAAGCTGAGATGAAGGCTGAAGACGAAGACGAAAAGAACAAGATGGGATATCAGAAGATGAGTGAATCAATCACCCCTGATGTAAACCTTCTCAACGAGGTCGCTCTTCTTCGAGAGAGCCTAGCAGAGCTCACCGCCGAGCGTGACGCCATCAAGCGTGATCAGGCTGTCAGCTCTCTCCTCAACGAAGGAAAGATCAGCCCTGCTGAGCAGACTGTGGCTGGTAAAGCGTGGGACCTCCGAGACGCTCAGCCTGAGTTCTGGCAAATGTTCTCTGAGCGCGCTAGCTCTTCAGCTGTGCCACTCGCTGAGATCGGCCACGGGGCAAGCGGTGAGGAGATCTCACGCCAGACTCTCAATGAGCAAGTTCTAAAGCTCAAGCAAGAGAAACAAGTAACCTACTCTGAGGCGCTCGACCTTTTCCGCGCCGAGAACCCTGACTACTACTCTAAGGCATTAGGAGTTTAATCATGGCTAATACTGATAACATGATTTCTTTCGTCGCGGCTGAGGCTATCACTGAGTTCGCCGCTGTATCTGTTGATAGCGCTGGCAAGGTTGTCATCACTGACGCTTCAACTGATGAAGCTTGTGTCGGCATCGCTCAGCGCGCTTGCTCAGCAGGTGACGCCGTTGACGTAATTGTAGGTGGCATCTCACGCGCTATCGCTGGCGCTGCCATCGCTCCTGAAACTACCTCTCTTCTCATGGCAGAGGCTAACGGAAACCTTATCCCTCTCGTTAAGGGATCAGGGAACTTCTCAGTTGCTCGCATCCTTCCAAACATTAATCACCACTCTCCTGCTGATGGTGACCAAATCAAGGTCGTCTTCACAGGTCCGAGCAACTACGAGGCATAAGGAGTAACTCATGGCTAGTTCATATAGTAATCTTCATCCAGTAGACCAGATCTTAACTAACCTCGTCGTTGAGGCGGTTCCATCTGACAATCAACTCATCGCTGATCAGATCTTTGAGACAATCAAAGTACCTGAGCGCTCAGGAACCATTCTCCTCGAGGAGACACGGAACTTCATGGGCGCAGGCGCTGGCCTCGACCTCGAGCGCGCTCCTGGAGCTTCACGCGCTACTATTGGCGGGTTTGATCGATCAAGCACCACCTTCAAGGCGAAGATCTACGCAGCTTCTGACAGTATCGCTATGGAGGACATCTTCGACTCTCAGTATCCAGGGAGCGAAGAGGCTCGCATCGCCAAGAAGGTAGCGCGCGTCATGAAGCTCGCAAAAGAGAAGCGCGCCGCTGATCTCCTCTTCGGTACATCTAACTTCAACAACGACACAGCGGCCAACGAGTTTGGCGGTGAGTTTGATGATGTTGGCTCTACTCCTCTCAGCGATCTCTATGACCTACGCAACACAGTGTTTGAGGCGGCTCATGGTATCGCTCCAGATACTCTCGTACTCGGCCATAAGGTCTTCCGCACTCTTGCCAAGAATCCTGAGGTTCGCGGATACCTTGAGGTAGGCGGAGCTAGCACTGTTGGAGTAGCTGCAGGGTCACGCATCCTCAACAACCAATCAGTGATTCAGATTCTTCGTGATGTGCTTGGCATCCCCAACATTTATGTTGGCGCGGCTCGTCGTGACACTGCGGTCCCTGGTGCTACTTCTTCAGAGTCTTATATCTGGACTGAAGACGCACTCTTCATGGGTATCCTCAGAGGCTCTGATGCAATCGTTCAAAAGAGCGGTAATGTCAAGGGTATGCCTACAGCGGCGATCAACCTAGAGTTTGGTGGCATGATCGCTGGCCAGTATGACTCATTAGACCGTACTCGCCGCTATGTTTATGCTGAGGAGGTCCACGAGTTTAAGAGCCTCGACGGTACTCTTGGGCGCATCATCACGAGCGTTGTGAACTGAGTTTGAGTAGATGCTTGAGACTAGCCATATACATCTTTCAGAAGATGCGGATCAGCTCGCCATTGATGACCTGACACGACAAGTTAAAGGCGAGCGTGGTCCGGTGGCTAGTCTCATCAGAGCTAGACGCGATCAGCTCAGAACAGAGGTTGAGGCCGAGCGCGGCTTTATCCTCGCACTGAAGAGAACGCGTAAAAGTCTAGTGGACCTCATGACCATGGTGGCCACTAGCAATGATCCAGCCCTTATGATGAGCTTCACTGATGAGCAAATCATGGACCTCATCTTGAGGGGTGGGCTCGGCCTTGCGGTCGATGACTTTATTGAGTCAACTGATAAAATCAGAGCAAGCGTTGAGAGATCGCTTGAGGTGATTGGTACTGACCTATCTCCTCAGGCTATGCCTCAACTTGACCTGATCCAAGCACAAGCCTCATCAGCGGTGTTTGAAGATGTGCTAATGCCTGACATGACCAGAGCAGTTAAGGGCGCTCTCAGGTCTATGACGTTAGCCATACCTGTTGAGATCATTAAGAGTGACTTAGAGACTCAACTAGAGAGAGCAGAGGGCCGACAGCTCACAGAGATCAAGACGCAGATCTCAGAGTATGGGCGATCAGTCACAGCGGTAGCAGCTGCTGACGCTGGCCTTGATCATTATCTTTATACAGGGCCAAGAGATGGAATCACTCGGCCCTTCTGCAAAGCATTGATCAACCTAGTGGTCGATGAGAAGCAGATGAGTCAACTAAATAACAATCAAGGCAAGCCGGTCAAGATCGCCTGCGGTGGGTACAACTGTCGGCACTCTTGGAGCCCTGTGACTGAGGGTTTCATCGAGGCGGCTGACCTGAAGCGCGCCACGGCGAGCGATATCAACGACGCGAACACAGGAGCCAGGAAGCGATGAGAAAAGCAGTCAAAGATCAGGTCTATCACTTCGTGTGGCAACCTCCACAACCTTACAGCGGATTCCCAACTCTCACCGTTGGTTTCAGCGCTCCACTAACTGATGAGCTCTTCACCCAATCAAGGACTGATGCGACCGTTACGAGTGTGGCCAATGATCGGCGCACTCTCACTCTAAGCTCTGCGGTGAGTGTTGCTCTTGAGCGTGATGAGGTCAGAGCTTTTCTTAAGACCACTCGCGACACTTACTACGCAGTAAAGGTGACTCGTTTAGGTGGTACGACTGCGGTCTTGGCCGAGCCATTACCACGAGAGCTCGACTTGACCACAGCGGCCACTCTTAACTTTGCGATGAGTTATGTGGATATACTAGCGTCTAAGCTAGACACTAGTGGGGTCTATCCATACGCCATCAAATATGCTGACCTTGTTGGCGGGAATCATGTAGAGACTGGTCTATTAAAGGTTACCCCTCGACCGTTTGACACTGGCCTAGATCATGATGAGTTGGTGGCTCAGTTCGCTAACCTCGCTGATATGGTTCCACGTCGACAGAGTGACTTTACACCTCAGATTGAAGCGGCGCTAGATGAGATTATCTTAGTCATCAGAGATCATGTGATAGCTGATGGTGTGACTGAAGATGAGGTATTCAATCAGCAGAGCTTCAAGCGCGCTCATGCATACTGCGCCGCCGCTAGCGTCTATGAGATGAATATGCAGTTCGACGCCGCTGACCAGATGCGAGCTAGATGCAAGGAGCTCCTCGATATAGCGTTGAGGTCGATCACCCTAGACTTAGATGGTGATGGTGTAGTTGATGAGGGTGAAGAGAACCTCAGGAGAGTGGGCGGTAGTGATCGAGACTTTAGGGCTTCATGGCGCGGATACAATAAGAGCGAGGCTGATGCCTTCTTCACTCCGGTTAGAGGAATGAAGCACTGATGGCTACTAAGGTCACTCTCAATCTACCCAAGGTTCTATGGACTGCTAAAGATATGGCAGGTCTGGCCGCCAACACACTAGCGTCTATCAAGCTTAGAACTTCAAAGGGGCTAGATGCAGATGGTAAGTCTTTTAAAGGTTACTCGACCAAACCGCTTTATGTCTCCAAGCGTGGCGCTCGACTAGCGCCCAAAGGTGGTGAGCCTTCTAGGACAGGTGAGAGCGTCTTTTATGAGGGTGGTTATCGTCAATACAAAGACGAGAGTAGAAGGCGTGGCGGGGCAGATGATAGCGCTGAGGTTGATCTAGTCTTGTCAGGTAACATGATGAATAACTTGGTAGTTAAAGAGGCTACCTCTAATCAGTTCGTGATAGGTCTTACAAAACACGCACAATATGGATATCTCGTCAACGCTGATAGAGAGTTCTTAGGGCTCAGTGATGATGATGTTGAGATACTCGTGAAGGCGGTAGAGATTGAGATAAGGAGTAAGATCAAATGAGCCAAGGTATCTTCTCTGCACTCGCATATCTTGAGGATCAGCTAGAGGCCACGACGCCAAAGACTGATCTACATCATGGCTTTGTTGCTCATTCACGCGCCAACGGTCTCACCACACCTCTTGAGGAGCGCTACAACTCTCAGCGCTACTTCGTTCTGGATCTGGCTGAGATGCCTAGTGATGATGGTGCAGCTGGTTTGAGCGGTAGACGCCGAGCGACCATCAACCTCAGAGTTCGTTATGATATCCCTCAAGATATGACCTATCTATTTAGGCTCATGGCTGAGGATGCTGAGTATTTAATGGTGACCCTTAAAGGCCCTGATTATTCACTAGCCACCACGGGTATAGTCTCAGTGATTCCAGAACCACCAACCTTTGAACCTCTCAACATCGGTGAGCAGGGTATTTATATTCTGACCATTCCCTTCACTCTTCTCTACTTGGAGGCTTAATCATGGCGGTAACTCATCGCTCATTATCAGTCGCTGTTGAGAGCTCATTTGGCTCACTCAGCGCTTCTACTGGTCTACCTGACAACTCAGGTCTCACCTATGTCTCAATCCCTTGCGAGCGTGACCCAATCATCATCCCTGGTGAGCCCGTGGTCAGTGAGCGTCTTGACGCTCGTGATGGCAACTATGTCTTGCCAGCTGAGCCAGATACAGTTTGGTCAGGTGGTTCTCGTGTTCGTAGGCGTACAGGCCAAGTGGTTTGTCGAGTTGACCTCACCACCGTTGGCACTTCTGCTGATACATACGCCGCCAACTATCTTGGCTATCTCCTCGGTGCTGGCCTTAAGACTCAGTTACCTAGTGTATTGTCTGATACAGTCACAGCGGTAGACGCGAACACATACACCCCTTCATCAGCGCCCACCTCTGCTGATGTGGGTACTCTTATCAGCACCTCGCTCAATGGTCGCGCTGAGTATTCAGCGATTACTGATGATGCAGACGCCTCAAGTGATGTCACCATCTCACCAGCTTTCTCAGCGAGTGGTTACACCTCAGTCAGAGGGCTCCAGACTTGGTACATCCCAGGGCGCACCGCCACAGGTGATAGAGAGCACTCTTTGAGCTTCCGCATCGATGGTGTCAACTTCCGCTCATTTGCTTATGGTTGTGTGTTGGAGAGTATGAACATCACTCTTGATAATGGCCGCCTCATGGCTGAGCTCACCTATCAAGCGGCGCTCATTCAAGATGATCACGCTAGCGCTGTCGGGCCTATCGAGCCCGTCTACAACAGCGGAGCTCCTGCGTTCTTCCGTGGTGCTTATGTGGTCGCGTCATCGACCTCACCCACCTCACTCACCAACGCCACCACCGGTGACACCCTCGGACGATTGGCGCTAGATGCTGAAGACTTCAGCTTAACTCTCACCAATACGCTCACGCCTATGGGTCACTCTAATAGTATCTTAGCCATGAGTGATATGGAGATCAGTGACGTTGTAGTTGAGCTCAGCTTGACACTCAGCACAGTGAACACCACTATCAAGGATGACTTCTTCAACCGCACAGTTCGGCAGATTCTTGTAGGCACTGGCCCACAGGGTGACGGCCTTGGCTGTGCGATCATGTTGCCCGCAGCTGCTCTCACTGTTGACCCTAATGTTTATGACGTAAGTGGTAACGACATTGTGAGGCAACAACTCACCTATTCACAGAGCCGGTTTGGTGGTGATGTGGTAGAGACCAACGCGGCCAACTCACCCTTTAGGCTCGGCTTAGGTATCTAATATGGCTCTCTCATTCCTCACCTCATCTGATCAGACCATTGAAGTGGTCATCACTTGCGACTCAGAGATCTCAGCAACTGAAGAGGAGCGTTCAGCGTACCTTGAATCAGCTAATCTCAGCGCGCTTGGTGATGTCGGAAACGCTACCCGCTTCACCCTTAAGGCGCTCTCACCTTCCGAGCGTGAAGAGGCAGAGGCAAGAGCAGGTGCTTTGACGAGATCAGAGCTTGGCCGCCTTCTATGGTCAGAGGCTCCAAGCGATCTTAAAGAGCGCGCTCAGTGGCATCATGATTTAAGCGATGACGAGCGTGAGGCAATGAGCGGTTATCAAGCCTATCTCAACCGAGTCTATCACGAGATGATCAAAGCAAGCTTAACTCACATTGATGGAGAAGAAGCGAGCGCTGATCAGCTAGACCTTATCAGACCTGAGTCTCACAGAGTGCAAGCGGTTTCAGAGCTCGTCATGCATATTCAGAGGATCAGCCTGTTAGGTGTTGAGGGAAAATAGCGTTGGCGGCCTCGGTGTGGCTGAGCCATTCACGAGGTCGCGCTTGGGATTGTACCCAATGCCGAGAGAAGCGCGGATTGAGAGCCCTTAGGGGTAACTGTGGCGGTCCATTCAAGCAGGGTCTACCCATGGCTCAGCGAGATGAGCAGGGTTTATATGTGCCTGGCTATCGAGTAGCGCCGGACTGTGGCGAGTCCTTTAGTGATGAAAAGATCCGGTCATGTCCCGTGGCTGGAGCCAATAAAATGGCGTCTATCATCTCAGCTTATCATCGCCATAATGAGGGACTGTTTAAGCTCGATCAGTCTTACCCTCGGCCTTCTTGCGCTATCATCGAAGCGGTTGACGTATTACACTCTAATAGAAGTGAAGCACAATATAGGGCTCAAGAGAGAGCCATGAAGGAGGCTCAACATGGCTGAGAATAAGATAGATATTGAAGTCAACTTAACCGGCACTAAGCAAGCAGAAAAGGGCCTAGACAAGCTTCAGAATGCAGGTAACGCCGTTGGTGAAACTTTCAGCGGTATGACCCAAGCGGTAAAGGCAACCGGCGGTGAGTTTGGTGAACAGCTCGGCGCTATAGGTGAGAGCGCTTCTAATCTGGGATCGACCTTCATGACTCTAGGTAAAAGCGTTGGTTCAGGCTTTACTGCTATGCTGGGTCCTATTGGTATGGTGGTGCTTGCCATCTATGAACTAGCTCAAGCGGTCGAAGAGTATGACTCTGAGGTATCAGGGGCAACTATCAAATCAGAGGCTTACGCGGCGAGTGTTGCAGAGATGACATCTCTTATCGAGGGCCTCGCTGATGCTGAAGTTAGGCTAACCTATGTTCAACTTAAGAGATTAAGTCAGCTCGCCTCAGCTTCTCAGTTACCGATAGAAGAGGCGCAAGGCATCAGAGAGAGCAATAAGGAGAGAGTCAGGCAGATTGCTCTTATTGATAACCTATTGAAGAAGCTAGATGAGGTTCGGAAGAAGGGCAACCTAGGTCTTGATGAGGCTAGAATGTTGGCCTTTAGAGCGGCCAAACTCGCTCCAGGCATTCTAAAGGGCGAGAACATGAGAAACGCTCTCATTCAAAAGAGAGCTAAACTACAAGCTAAGAACACCGTTCAAGAAGAGAAGGCGCTTCAGCTTCAACTTGAAGGCGCAGATCGAAGGCGATTACTTGAGATTGAGCGTAAAGCCTTAGAGAAGACTTCTCCTAAGTTTCAACGCGAGCTCCAAGCTAAAGAGCTAGACATTATCCAAGAGTCCATCTTGGCGAAGGGAGAAGCTCAAAAGGATTCTTTAGAGATGCAACGTAAAGCGGCGGTGTTTGCATCTGAGAAGCGACTCAGAGAGATTAGCTTGATAGAGGATATATCAGAGGGTGTCAGGGCTGAGGCGAGAGAAGGCGAGCAAGCTAAACTTAACGCGACTCTTCGTAAGATAGATCAAGATCACTATAAGAAGATCAAAGAAGCGAGGAGTCGACGAGCCAAAGAAAGAGCAGCTGAAGACGCTAAAGAAGCTCAGCTCAGACGAAAGGCGTTAACTGAAGCCTTTCAGATTCGACTCTTAGAGATTGAGCAGATGAAGCTGAATGGGGCTACTGCAGAAGAGGTGGCTGAGGCTCGATATAAAGCAGAACTAGAGCTAGCAGATGATAACGCTAATCGGCGCTTGATGGTTGATATGCGCTATCAGAATCAGCGTCTAGCCATCCAAGCGAGAGCAGACGCCAAGGCCGAGCAAGAGCGCAAACGTCAAGAAGAGCACCGACGAAACTTTATTCTTGAGAGTCAAGCCTTTGATATCTCCATGATGGAGATGGGAACCGATAGAGAACTAGCTGAGCTTGAGCTCAAGTATCGACGTGAGAGAGAGATGAAGCAAAGGTCAGAGGAGGAGATGACTGAGCTTACACGGCGGTACAATATCGAGCGCGCACAGATTGAAGAGAAAGCTGTTAACGCTCAGATAAACCGTATTGGTGAAGTCACCAGTCGTTTAGGCAGTGGGTTAGCAAGCGCGGCTTATAGCGCCTTGGTCTTTGGTGATAGCTTTCAAGAGAGCACCGCTAGAGTTATTGGTGGACTTGGCCAACAAGCAGCGGTTGAAGCCTTAATCTCAACGGCCAAGGGCATATCGGCGAGTGTGCTTAACCCTAAAGCTGCAAGCGATCACTTCGTGGCGGCGGCTCAGTTCGGAGTAGCGGCGGCAGTCGCGGGGGTTGCATCTGCTCGCCTCGGTGGTGGTGGTGGTGGTGGTGGTGGTGCTTCTGCTGTAAGCCCAACAGGTTCACCGCAGATTGCACCGACACCAGAGAGAGAGCAAGCAGAGAGCTCATCGATGGTCTTTAATATTAACTTCGGCGGTGCTGTGATCTATGATTCTAAGCAAGCCGCTGAGCAAGCCATGGCTGACCGTATCACACGCTTACAAAATGTTCAGCGCAGAGGCGCACCAAGGAGGCGAAGCTAATGCCACTCAATAACCCTGCTCCTCAGTTTGGCCTTCTCACTGAGTATGACATGAGAGCTTATTCAGGCGTTGAGGTGTTCGACCGCTCTGGCGGTTCAGCGGTGAGCCTTCCTACATTTGCATCAGGTGAAGGCGTCTATGAAGACGCGATGTTTTTTTTAAACCGGCGGTTGATGAAGAGTGACCTCTCTTTTGAGGGCCAAGCGAACAATAACCCGTTTGTGTTTGGAAGCAGTTGGAAGGTCAGGATCGACGCTGATGATAAGATATATGTGTCATCAGATGACGACTTCACACTCACTCATATAGGCTCGGTTGATGCGCTCGGCTTTGGCTCAGCGACGTTGAACGCAACATTAGTTGGGAGTGACTATATAGTCACAGCGCCCAACGACTGGCTGAGAGGTGAGTTGAATCTTGATGATGTCAGCTACCGCATAGATGAGGTAGGGGGGTCAGGAACTTTCAACCTCTGTAACATTCCGGTCTATGTTCAAGATGCCAGCGTTGGCACTCGTGACACGGCGGTCAATGATGCTGATGAGTTCCCTCTCACAAGTTTAACAGAGCTCGATAGCACCGCTCAAAGCGCCACCGACATCACTTGGTTTATTGATTCTGATGGTCGAGTTAACTGCTCATATCTCTCCTCTATAGGTCACATCTCATGGAGCTCCTCAGAGATCAGAGATCTTCTCGGATACACAGGTGATGAGACTCCGGTGACCTATGCGACCACTTACAGCTTATTGACTGCGACTCATAAAGCGGCGGGTGTGCTCATCCCTACTAGACCCTATCAACAGCACCACATAAGAGCAGAGAACGTGGCTCAGAGTCGGCGTCTTATCGGTGGGGGGTACACCTCTAATCATATCGGAAGCTATCAAACCTCAGTGTTGAGCTTCGATCTTGACGCCCTGCTTGATTCGACGGATGACTATCAACACTTCATTCATAGATGGGTCCCTTATTGCTCGCCAGGTGAGCGCGTTAACTTCTATCAGGGGTGGGGTGATTCGCGCCGAGCGTTGAGGACATATGAAGTCACAGGATCTCAAGACGCTTATGATCGGCTCTACACCTCAGAGGACAATGGCGAATATGGGCGCATCAGAGGCAACTTAACAACAGAGAGCTTTGATCTGGTCTACCCTAGCAGGCTCAAGCGCCGAGTGCCTGTTTACATGGAGATTGAGCACTTATGAGCAATAGCTATACATCATCACCAACTCTTGTAGATCCTGGCAGAGTCACAGCATCAAGGACCATCAGAACAACTGAGATCTCTAGGTTAGGTGACCTCAGTAACTATTGTTTTGGAACCGGTGGAACCTCTAACGTCTTGAGTCAATCATGGGAAGACTCAACATTTAGGCAGGATGACTCAAGCTCATTTGTCTCAATGTGTCAGTGGTATATCCCAGCGCTCAGCTCAAGTCATCAAGAGCTTAATATTGTGCTAAGTGCATGGTGTAACACCGCCGGCGGTGAAGCGCGCTTTGTGCTCGACTATGGCGGGGGTAATACATATACCACTGACATCACCATTACAGACACAAGCAGATATTCAAGCGGATTCAACACAGGCACAATCACCTTGACATCTACTCAAAATGAGTTCGCCGCTGTGCTTACCATGGGCGTAAGGGCTCCAGTGGGTGATGAGGTAGAGGTCTTAAGTGTTATGGCTTACTGGTCTAGCCTCCCTTCACCTCTGCCAACAGGTCAACTCTTCCACACGCTGAGCGCATATAATCCCCAAGGGATCAATAGACTTGGCGCTGACCTACCTCTCTCAGCGCGCTTTGGTGTTGAGATGTTGGAGAACATCAACACATTAAGACGTAGACCAAGAGTCTTGTTTCAATGGTCAGGGGTTGAGGGTGTGAGCAGTGGCGAATCAATTGCTGATGCTGGTGCAGCTCCTCGAGCGATTGGAAGCGGTGATCTTGCTTCTATGTTTAGTGAGTCGGCTATCTTCCCTGGTATGTTTGAAGATTCAACACTTAACATCTTTGCTTATGTCAATGTGAAGATGAACGGGGGTACCTTCTCCAGCCTAAGCTTTGACCTCTTTGGTCAGCGTGTGACTTGCTCTTCTTTAGGGTGGAACACGTTCACTCTCACTCTCAGAGATTCAGAAGTACCTAGATCATCTGAGTTCGGCTTATCGATGTATAGAGTTGGACCTGATGATACTGTTCACAATACTGATCAGTTCTTTATCTTTGGGACTGAGATTAATGGTACTAGCTCGATCTATCTGCCCTACATAGCAGGGCTCACCATAGTAGGTGTATGATGTTAATACCAACCGCATTTATCAAACTACCTGATGAGTCTGGGTGCTATAATGGTGAAGTCGTTATGGGAGGTACAGTCTCTCAGCTTGCCATGGGGTTAGCTCAGCTTAGTCACTGCAAGTTCTTAGGTGAGGCTCATTATCAAGTGAGTCATTCAACCTATGGCCCTTGGTCCACCATCTATGAAACAGGCACTCGACTTCATAACTATGCTCAGATAAGAAGTGAGTATAAAGGGAGAGAGTATAACTTCCTTTATAAGTCTACCGCTTTAAGTCAAAAGGTGGCGTGTCTATTCAGCTACGCCGGTGAACAGGGCGCAGATGATCCGAGCGTAACCATTGAAGTGAGGAGCACATCAAGTAACAGCTACTCAGGAACGGTGCTCGATTATGGGTGTAAGTTCCTGAACCTAGACACTCAAGGTTATAGCTTCTCCACTGACTCATTTGCGTTCACTGGCACAACACTCGATTATGAACCTAGTAATAGTTCTCCTGATCTCATAGTTAGACCGCTCTTTATCCCATCTGCCAACCGTGGTGAACTACTCAACATTAAGGTCACTGTTACTGATGTGGCTTTATCCGGCTTTCATATCTATGATGTATATGAAGTTGAGGTGACACCATGAGCGTAAACAGTCAGCACGGGCGGCGCGTCTTTGCGCTAGAGGTGGGCGGTTTAGAGTATCGATATCACAGCGGAGCAGGCACCAGTGGACTTGATGCCAATATAGCCACGGGTATCTCTTATAATGATGTGGAGGCTATTGTTAGTGTGAGCTCGTATAGCTCATCTCTTGATATGAGCGGTGGTACTGCTCAATATAGCTCAACCACTGTCACCCTTGCGATTGATAGGCGCAGAGGTGGCGCGGGTGATCCTGGTATTATCTTTGGTCGCTGTGGAGCCCGCTCAGCTTCACTGCTCTCTCAGGTTTCTTCCACCGTTGAGCGTGAAGCAACCACCATCAGCGTGGTTAAGGATATGACCTCTTTGTCTTATCCGAGACTTCTGCACATCGGCGCTGAGACTGTTAGAGTGAGCTCAGCCACTGCTACTGACCTCACTGTTAGCGATAGGGCCGTTGGTAACACTCCTCATCAACTGCACAGCATTGACCTAGAGGGCTCATTTGTTCCTGAGGTGAGCGCTGAGATTACAACATTCAGAGGTAGACGAGCGAAGCTTTATGCAGCTCATCGATATCCTAGCGGTGAGTTGAGCTCATGGGTAGAGGTGGTCAACGGTATCATTGAGACATCTCCTGATGTTGAGGATGATGCTATCAATGTAAGTATTGTACCTCTCACCGCGCTTATTGATACCAGTCTAGCAGATAAGGGTAATGGTCAAACAAGTCTCTTAGATGGTTATCATTACTACGGTATTGAGGCTAACACTCTTGAGTATGGCATCAAGATCGATACTGCCCTGAGGTCTCGTTATTCTATTGATTTAACATCAACAGCAACGGCTTCAACCATCAGCCTCTTTGGTGATCAATCCATCATTGATGACTTTGACGCCACCCTTCCTGATGGCTCGGTTGATGTAGATTACAACGGTGTTCCTCATCCTCGTTACCCTAGACTTTCTAAGTCGATATCACTTTGGGATAAGTTCCTATTTCCTAACACAATATCAGCGACCACCAACGCTTCAGGCTTAAACGTCTTCACCTGTGCTTTAACCTCACGCACTGAGAGTTTTAATAGTGCTGAGATTCAAGCTGATTTAGGGACCCTAGAAGTGGATTCTCTACTTGAGCTGAAACAGCATGAGCTAGGGTCAGAAGAGGTCAAGCTTTGGCCTGATGTCATCAATGAGACTTTAGAGAGTGATGGGCCATCAAGCACTCAGGGCTTAACAGGTGGTCTAGTCAAATGGCGCTTGAATGGTACTCGTGAAGCTTTTGTCAGTCGCTTATCAAATACTCGTATCATCCCTCAGCTTTGGTTATGGGCTAGCAAGCAGGGCCTCATTGACGCCGCGCGCGCTGACACTCATTTAGACCACACCAAGGCTAGATACTGGCCAAATGCTAACAGCGCTCGACCTCTTGCAAGCGATCGCTCAAGAGTGTGGTACCCTCTCAATATTGGTCAAGGTCGATCTTTTGATAACAGGTCTGGCAGGCGAAGAGATGTCTATAACTATGGAGGTTATCAAACCTTGAACGCTCCTCTTGAGCCACCTCGGACCGGCTCAAGTTTCAGTGTTGATATACCATCTGCATACTTTCAGATCTTTGAAGATAGGATTCTCGTTGAAGACTCTCTAGGCTTGCCTACCTCAGCAGGCTCAACAGTCTATGATGTGCTAGTTAGGTTCACTAAGTTTCCAGCATCAGGCTCACAGTCTCTTGAAGACCAGATCACAGCGGGTGAACAGTTTGACCAAGTGTTTCAAGCGACTCATGAGAGTGTCGCGACTTATGGAGGGTCAAACATAGGTTACTTCATTCACCTAGACCCTGAGCAAGATCTAAGTGATAACGAGAGTTTTGCTAACTGGCCAAACTCAGAACGAGTTTTGATCTATCGAGCGTCAAGGCTTAGCAATGATAGACCAGGTGTGGCCATTCTGAAGCTCTTAGAGTCTGGCGGTGGGGATGGTGTCAACGGCGCTTATGATGTTTTTCAAGCAGGTCTCAACATTGACTCTAGTCATATCGATGAGCCGAGCTTTCTAACTGTCGATTCAACGGCGCTGGCTACTATTGACACGTTTATCAGTGGTGACTCAGCAGATGTAAGAAAGCTTGTTGATAGTATTCTTCAGATGTTGGGCGCTACAATAGTGATGAAGAGAGACGCGACCACAGGCGAGAGTAAACTAACTCTCGTAAGTTTGGCGGCGGAGCTCCGGAGCAAGACCAGCCTAGCTATAAATGCAGGTGATTGGTTGACAGATCCACCACCGTCATGGGGTACGGTGGAAGATATCGTGACTCAGATTGAGTTTGAGTATGATTACGATCTCATTGAACAAGACTATCAATCTAATGTGATCATAAACAATCAGGAGGCGATCAACCGTTATGGCGGTGAACGAGCCAAGATCACTCTCACATTACCTGGCTTAATCTCTGATGACTTCGGCAGGGGGGCCGGTGACCGCTTTGCTCAGTTCCTGCCCATATCTCAGCGGATCTTCAATATCCTCTCTAACCCTCTTAGAGTTTGGCGCGGCTCGATTGGATCAGGTCAAAGCATCTATTTAGATGTTGGGTCTTACGTTACTGTTAGCTCACCTCATTTGAAGGGTTACTCAGACTCTTATGGTGTAACTGAGCAGATCGGTATGATCACAGCTATCAGACAAGAGTTGATGAGTGAGGGATGTGAGCTAGAGATTGTCACAACCGGACTTGCACCGGTTGCTTGGAATGCTACAGCTAGAGTCACTTCAATCACCCCGCAAACTGCCACGGTCGCCGCTGATGACTTCAGCTCTAGTGATGTCGATGATGTCAGCTTCTTTCAGGTGGGTGATGTGGTGGATTATCTGCCAAGGGGCAACCATGATGGGGCGATTACAGGGCTCACCATCAACAGCATCACGGGTAACACCATAGAGTTCACCGCCAATCATGGTATATCTAGCCTTAATGGTACGCTCGAGCCAACCACCTACCCCAACGCGAGCGCCAATCACCGAAGCGATGCTTACTTAGCCCAACCTCCAGACATCCTTAACCACCCTGTAGATGCACAGGAGTATTCTAAGATGCCGACGAAACAGAACTTGAAGCCACCACGAAAACAAT